>Ga0207757_100256_pt1 | contig 40813 bp, 40 predicted proteins | sample A23P3SouthBayCA_2_FD_187752 | JGI IMG/M metagenome (GOLD analysis project Ga0207757, IMG submission 187752) | Aerobic enrichment media microbial communities from Eden Landing Ponds, California, USA - A23 P3 (2) (SPAdes) | ecosystem: Environmental > Aquatic > Marine > Unclassified | place...
GGCCATGTCGACGCCCGCGTCCCGCAGGAGTTCGAGCGGGTACTCCCGGGAGCCAAGCCGGAGGAAGTCCACGTAGTCCTCGGCGGCGCCGTCGACGCCCTCGGAGATGTCGGCGGCGAGCGCCACCGCGGCGCTGATGCCCGTGCTGTACTGGTAGACGTAGTAGTTGTAGTAGAAGTGCGGGATGCGCATCCACTCCCGGGCGATCTGGTCGTCGATCGCGGCCGGCTCGTAGAACTCCGACTTCAGATCGCGGTACTCCTCGTCGAGGCGGTCGGGGGTGAGCGCGCCGTCGTCCTCGGCGATGGAGTGGATGGTGTGCTCAAAGTCCGCGAACATCGTCTGGCGGAACAGCGTCGAGCGGAAGCGCTCGAGGTACTCGTTGAGGACGTGCCGGCGGAAGCGCTCGTCCTCGACGGTGTCGAGCAGGTGGTGGGTGAGAAGCGACTCGTTCACCATCGAGGCGACCTCGGCCACGAAGATTTCGTAGTCGCTGTACACGTAGGGCTGGTGCTCGCTGGTGTACTGGGAGTGCAGCGAGTGGCCGAGTTCGTGGGCCAGCGTGTACATCGAGGTGATGTCGTCCTGGTAGTTCATCAGGATGAACGGCTGGGTGTCGTAGGTGCCACCCGAGTAGGCCCCCGAGCGCTTCGCGCGGTTCTCGTACACGTCGACCCACCGGGAGTCGAGGCCCTCAGCGACGCGGGACTGGTACTCCTCGCCGAGGGGTGCCAGCGCCTCGACGACGTGCTCGCGGGCGTCGGCGTACTCGACGGTGGGGCTCTCGGACTGGACCATCGGGACGTAGAGGTCCCACATCTGCAACTCGTCGACGCCGAGGGCCTCTCGCTTCAGGTCGGCGTGGCGGTGGAGCGTGCCGAGGTTCGAGCGCACGGTGTCGAGGAGCGTGTCGTACACCTCCACGGGGATGTTGGGGCCGTCCATCGCAGCGCGGCGGGCGGTGTCGTAGTCGCGGGCCCGAGCCACTTTCACGTCGGTCTTGACGCTGTTCTTCAGCGACGCGCCGACGGTGTTGCGCACGTCGCCGAGTTCGTCGTAGAAGGCCTCGTGGACCTCCCGGCGGAAGTCGCGGTCGGAGCGCTTGAGGAGGTTCGTGAAGTTCGACTGCGTGATCTCGATGGCCTCGCCGTCGGGCGACTCGACCTCCGGGAAGGTCATGTCGGCGTTGGTGAGCATCGAGTAGATGTCACCCGGTGCGCCCAGCACCTCGCCGAGTTCCGAGAGGAGTTCCTCCACCTCCGCCGAGCGGGTGTGAGGCTTCATCCGCATCACGTCGTCGAGGTAGTGGGCGTACTCCCCGAGACCCTCGGTCGCGTCGACCATCGCGTCGAGGTCGTCGCGGGAGAGCGACTGGACCGCCGGGTCGATGAAGCTCGCGGCGCTCGCGGCCTCCGAGGAGAGGGCCTGCCCGCGGGTCGAGAGGGCCTGCATCTCCTGATCGCGGGTGTCCTCGTCGGAGCGCATCCGCGCGTAGGCGGCCAGCGTCGAGACGCGGCGCATCACCTCGTCGCGGAGTTCGAGGGTCGCCAGCAGCTCCGCGCCGTCGTCGAAGCGGTCGGTCTCGCGGTCGCGGAGCGCGTCGATGCGTTCCGCGACGGCCTCGCGTTCCGCCTCCCACGCGTCCACGTCGGCGAACACGTCGGCGAGCGCCCACTTGTACTCGGCGTCGATCTCGGACCGTTCGGACACGCTGCTCATGGGTGCCGACACGGGGCGGTGGGGTTAAAACGCACTCATCGCGGCAGTCCCTCGCGGATCGCGTCGGCGACCCGGGCGCCGGTCGCGGCGGCCGCGAATCGCTGCTCGAACAGGCGCCGCGCGTCCGCGACGGCCCGCTCGTCCGGGGTGAAGGACACGTCGTAGGCCACGTCGGTCAGGACCAGCGGCTCGGGGGGCGCCGCGGCGACGCCCTCGGGGCCCGAAATCGGCTCCGCCCCCAGTACGCGGTCCACGCGGTCGAGGGCGGCGTCGCCGGCCGCGACCGCGCCGACGAGCGAGACGAGGCGGCGGACCAGTTCGCGGGCGAAGCCGTCGGCCGAGACGGTGACGACGAGGAAGTCGCCGTCGGGCCGGCAGTCGGTCGTCAGGTCCCGGACCGTCCCGGCGTCGTCGGGCGTGAGGTTGTGGAAGTCGTGGCGGCCGGCGAGGCGGGACAGCGCCGCCCGGGCCCGGTCGGGGTCGGCGGTGGGGGCGTACAGGTGGTACTCGTAGGTCCGGCGCCGGGCGTCGTGAGTCGGGTGGAAGTCCGCGGGCGGGTCCGCGCTCGCCCACGCCCGGATCGACGACGGGAGGTGGCTGTTCAGCGCGGCGGGGGTGAGCCAGTCCGGGCAGTCGAAGCCGACGGTCTGTGCGAGCGCCGAGACGCCGCGGTCGGTGCGGCCCGCGGCGGCGTAGCCGGCTGGCTCGTCGTCGCAGACGTCGAGCGCCCGGCAGGCGGCGAAGAGGCGGTCCTCGACGGTCGGAACGTCGGGCTGGCGCTGGAAGCCGTGGTAGGGGCGGCCGTCGTAGGCGATGCGGAAGGCTCGCATCTACGCGCGCCCCGTCACGCGGCTCTGGACGTGCTCGGGGAACACCTCGTCCACGGCGTCGTGGCCGTGTTCGGCCGCGAGGAGCGCCCGGAGTTCGGCCTCGTAGTCGGCGCGGCCCACCTCCTCGCTGGGACCGGTTTCGACCGCGAGTTCGGCGTCGGCGAGGGCGTCGACGGCGGCCCGCCCGAAGCCGGCGAGGGGCGCGACGTAGTCGACGCCGTGGCGGTCTTCGAGGCTCTGGGCCTGCGAGCGCTCGACCGTGGGCGCCCGGTCGTCGCGGCGGGTGCCGTCGGCCACGGCGTCGCAGTCGGTCGCGGCGACGGTCTCCAGCGCGTGGTCGTGGACCCGCTGGATGCCGTTGCGCGGGAAGCCGTCGGCGGCCATCTCGGCGACGGCCGCCTCCGCCACCGAGCGGTCGAGTTCGAGCGGGTCGACCGCGAAGCCGAGCGCCGCGCCCGCGTCGCTGGCGTGTCGGTAGTCGTCGGTGACGCCGAAGGTGGCGGGGCGAAGCGTCACGTCGTAAAAGGGGGCGAGCAGCAGCGCCGCCAGCGAGGAGTCCTTCCCGCCGCTGTACAGAAGCGACAGCGACGGCACGGCTCAGCGGTGGCTGATGTCGAAGCTCTTGGAGTCGGGCGTGAGTTCCCGCAGGATCTCCTTCATCAGTTCCTCGTCGACTTTCCCCTGCACGCGGTTGCTCTGCGCGAGGGCGAGGACCTGCTTCTCGGCCTGCTCGGCGAACTGGGGCTTGCTCATCTTCACCGTGTTCAGGCGCTTCCGGGCGCCGTCGGTGAGGTGCTGGCGGAGCATCGCGTCTTTCTGGGCCTCCTGCTGGGCCTGCATCTCCTCCCGGGCGGCCTCGTTGCCCTCGCCGCCGGCCTGCTCCTGCATCTGCTCCATCTTCTGCTTGCGGAGTTCCTCCAGTCGCTCTTCCTCGTCGCGTTCGCTCATGGATGAGAATACCCGCTACGGGTGGAAAACGATTTCGCCTGTCAGGCGTAGCGCTCGAGTTCGGGGCGGTCGAGGTCCGCGAGGACGTCGCCGGCCGTCGAGTCGAGGAGGCTGCGGCCGTCGGCGGTGACGATGCGGCCCGCGGAGCCTTCCTGCTTCACGAGGTCTTCGGCTTCGAGTTGCTGGAGCGCGGTGCGGATGATCGAACCGCTGCCGTCGGCGCCGCGGTCGGGGGCGACGCGGTAGCGGGTCGTGCCGCGCTTCGTGGAGCCGTACTCCGTGGAGAGGCGCTCGACGCCGACGGGACCGTCGACGGCGACCTTCCGGAGGATGCTGGCGACGCGTCGCTGCCAGAAGTCCTCCTGCTCGGGGGGCAGTTCGCGGTCGACGCCGGTCTTGGCGAACTGCGCCCACTCCGGGGCCTCGATTTCGTCGCGGTCCGCGAGTTCGTCGGCGACGGCCTCCACCAGGTCCTCGGCGGGGGCGTCGTAGAGGGTTGCCATGGCGTTCTGTTCCCGCCCGATCAGTTTAAAACCGTCGTTAGTGGGCCGCGAGCGGCGCCGAGACCCCGGCGGCTTTTGGCCGTCCGGACCCGTCGCCCCCACATGGACGAACGCGAGGCCCTCGCCCTCGTCGGAGACCGGGTCACCTCGGCGGGCGACGACGCCGCCGTGGTCGGCGACACGGTCGTCACGACGGACATGCTCCACGAGACGACGGACTTCCCGGACGGGACGACCCGCTACACCGCCGGCTGGCGGGCCGTCGGCGCCTCGCTCTCCGACGTGGCCGCGATGGGCGCGACGGCGACGGCCGCGGTCGCCGTGTACGCCGCGCCCGCGTTCGAGGCCGAGGCGCTGGCGGCCTTTCTCGACGGCGCCACCGAGGTCTGCGAGCGGGTCGACGCGACCTACGCGGGCGGCGACCTCGACACGCACTCGGAGTTCACGGTGGCGACGACGGCGCTCGGAGAGACGAGCGACCCGGTGGGGCGCGACGGCGCGGCGCCGGGGGAGAAACTCTGCGTGACCGGCGCGCTGGGCCGGAGCGCGGCGGGCCTCCGGCACTTCGAGCGCGGGAACGTCGAGCGGGGCAACGACCTGTTCCGGTTCACGCCCCGCGTGGCCGCGGGCCGCGCGCTGGCGCCCCACGCGACGGCGATGATGGATTCGAGCGACGGCCTCGCTCGCTCGGTCCACCAGCTCGCGGCCGCCAGCGACTGCGGGATGGCGGTCGAGGAGGCGGCGGTCCCGGTGGCGGACGCGGTGGCGGAGACCGCGGAGTCGCCCGCCGACCGCCGCGAACTGTCCGTCTTCTTCGGCGAGGACTTCGAACTCGTCTGCACGGTGCCGGCCGACGACGTGGACGCCGCGCGCGCTGACTGCCCCGTTCCGCTGACCGTCGTGGGCGAGGTGACGCCGTCGGGCGTGACGATGGACGGCGACCCGCTCTCGGACCGCGGCTACACCCACGGTTAAGCCGAGATGGCGATGGGGACTGGCGTGAAGCAGAGCACGCCGAGGGCGAACGTGACGACGGCGACGGCGACCCGCTTGCGGTCGAGTGGCTCCTCCGAGATGGGCGTCGCGGCGCCGGCGCGGACCATCAGCGCCGAGATGAACCCCCACAGCACCCAGATGCCCACCGAGTCGGCGGCGTTCGTGGCGAGGTAAACGTACGCCGCGACCGCGAACGGCGCCAGCGGGACCAGCATCGACAGGCGCTCGTATCGGGGACCCACCAGGGCGCGCATCATGTGACCGCCGTCGAGTTGGCCGACGGGGATGAGGTTCAGCACGGTCACGAACATCCCGATCCAGCCGCCCATCACCATCGGGTTCACGGCCTTCCCCTCGGCGTAGACGAGGTTCTCGCCCATCGCCCACGCGACCGCCTCGAACAGCGGCGGATAGCTGAAGCTCACGGTGAGCATGTCCGTCGACTGCCGGATCGACTCGGGAATGGTGATCGGCGGGAGCGTCAGCCCGACGGCGGTGACGACGACGGCGGCGGCGAGGCCGGCCAGCGGCCCCGCGACGCCCACGTCGAACAGCGACTTCCGGTCGGGGAAGTGCCCGCGCATCCGGATCACCGCGCCCCACGTCCCGAAGGGCGGGAGCATCGGGATGAAGTAGGGCAGCGAGGCCTCGACGCCGTGGTAGCGGCTCATCGCGTAGTGGCCGAGTTCGTGGACGCCGAGGACGCCCAGCACCCCGACGACGAACGGGAAGGCGTCGAGCAGGCCAAGCGGGTTCGCGCCGAGGTCGTGCCGCGTGAACACGTAGTACCAGAGCGCGCCCGAGTAGAGCGTCGTGCCGACCGTCGCGAGAAAGAGCGCGACGTTGAGCAGCGACACCCTGTGGCCGGTGTCCTCGCGGGGCGTGGCGACCAGGGCGTACTCGCCGGTGTAGCGGTCGAGGCGCACCTCGTAGCCCGCCTCGCGGAAGCGGTCGTAGGTCGCGCGGAGGATCTCCTGCTCGGGTGCGAGCGGGTCGCCGAGGTAGATGATCTCGTCGCCGTCCTCGCGGACTTCGTAGGTAGAGAACGCCGTGCGGAACGCCTGCGGGTCGGGCGCGCCCGACGGCGCCTGCCCGGTGACGGGCGGAACGTTGTCGGCCGGGGGACCAGTGGCCGTCGATTCCTCTGTCATCCGTCGGTCGTTGCGCCCCGACGGGTTTAAATCCTCGATCCAGTCAGGCGTGCTGGACGCGCCACGTCGTCGCGCCCGTGTAGGACCACTTCTCCACGTCGAGGTCGCCCGCCGAGTCCCGGAGCTTCACCATCAGCGCGCCGATCTCCTTGGGCGAGAGGCCGACCTCGTCGGCGATGAACTTGCTCTTGAAGTACACCTCGCCGTCCGCGGCCTTCTCGCGCAGGTAGCGGCGCAGGCGTGACTCCTTGTCGTCGCCGTCGGTGGAGGGCGTGGTTGCGCTCATCGTGTACTCACCCGTTGTGGCGTCGGCATGTTATAAGGGGGAGAACGTTCGGTCCGTTTCAGCACGCTTCGCCGGTTCCGGGCGTGAAGGGTCGTGAATTCGGCCCCACGAGGGGCGTCGAGAAGGTTCGAGACATTTTATAGCCGGCGCTAATCGTTTATCGGCGGTTCGCGTGCCCGATCGTCGCGAGTGGGGCGCCACGACCGGGCGACTTATTGGGGCGACCTCACAACCACGGTCCAATGCGTGTCGTCGTCGCCGTCGGCGGGAGCGTGTTGTCCCCGGAGGACCCAGAGCGCGTCGCGGAGCACGCGGCCGCCATCGAGCAGGTGGCCGCCGCCGGGCACTCCGTCGCCGTGGTCGTGGGCGGGGGCAGCGTCGCCCGCGACTACATCGAGGCCGGGCGCGCCCTCGGCGCGAACGAGATCCAACTGGACGAACTCGGCATCGCGGTGACGCGCCTGAACGCGCGGGTCCTCGCCGCGGCGCTGGACGGCCTCGCGGCGCCCGTGCCCGCGGAGACCTACGAGGAGGCCCGCGCCGCCCTCGCCCGCGGCGAGGTGGCGCTCATGGGTGGCACCGTCGCCGGGCACACCACCGACGCCGTGAGCGCCGCCGTGGCGGAGTACGTCGACGCCGACCGCCTCGTGTACGCCACCAGCGTCCCGGGCGTGTTCGACGCCGACCCGAACGCCGACGCGGACGCGACCCGCTTCGACTCGCTGACGCCCGGCGAGTTGGTCGACGTGATCGCCGACATCGAGATGGCAGCGGGGAGTTCCGCCCCCGTGGACCTGCTGGCCGCGAAACTCATCGAGCGCTCGGGGCTGCGCGCGGTCGTCCTCGACGGCACGGACCCCGAGCGCATCGTGCGGGCCGTCCTCGACGACGAGTCCGACGGCACGGACGTCGTCCCCGAATCGGCCTGAACCCCAACGGCTATCACTGCGAGCGCGCACGTTCGAGACACGATGAGTCCTCTGTGGTGGGTGCTGGCCGGAGTCCTCGCCTTCTGGGTCGGCGCCACGCTGCTTCGCACGCGGGGTCTGCTCCCTGACTCGGTGAAGGTGTTCGGTCCCCTCGTGAACCTCCACACGAAGCGGGGGCGATCCCTCCTCGACCGCATCGCCCGCCCCAAGCGCCTCTGGCGAGCGTGGGGCAACCTCGGTCTGGGCGTCGCGCTGGTGGTGATGGCCGGGTCGCTCGTGGTCCTCGTCCTGTCGGCCATCGCCCTCGCGCAGAACCCGCCGCCGGCGTCGAGTGCGCTCAGCCAGCCGCGGAACCACCTCGTCATCCCCGGGCTGAACGACTTCCTCCCGCCCGCGGTCGCACCCGAGATCCTGCTCGGCCTCGCCATCGGACTCGTGGTCCACGAGGGCGGGCACGGCATCCTCTGTCGCGTGGAGGACATCGACATCGAGTCGATGGGGCTGGTCTTCCTCACCATCATCCCCGCGGGCGCCTTCGTGCAACCGGACGAGGAGAGCCAGCAGGCCGCGGACCGGGGCGCGCGGGCCCGGATGTTCGCGGCGGGCGTGACGAACAACTTCGCGATCACGATCCTCGCCGTCCTCCTGCTCCTGGGCCCGGTGGTCGGGTCGCTTGGGGTGGTCTCTGGCGCGGCCGTCGGGGGTGTTCTTCCCGGGTCGCCCGCCGAGAACGCGGGCATCGAGGGCGGCGACGTGATCACGGGCGTCGCGAACCAGACGGTCGAGACGAACGACGACCTCGACGCCATCCTCGACAACGTCTCCGCCCGAGAGGTGACAGTGGAGCGCTCGGACGGCCCGACGGTGTCGGTGACTCGCTCGGTGGTGGTGACCGCTGTCGTCGAGGACGGCCCGGTCCCCTTCGAGTTGAACGACACGGTCGTCGCGGTGAACGGCACGGCGGTCAACACCACCGCCGCGCTCCGTGACGCCCTCCGCGAGCGCCCGGTCGCGACCCTGCAAACGGCCGACGGCGACACGGCGACGGCGCCGATCGGCGCGTACGTGCAGGTCGCGTCCGGCGGCGCGCTCGCCGACGTCGCGGGCGAGGACACCACCGGCGTCATCACGAGTCTCGGCGGTGAGCGGACGGCGTCGGCCTCGGCGCTCGGCGACGCCATCGACCGGCGCGCGCCGGGCGACACCGTGTCGGTGACGCTGTACGAGGACGGCGAGCGGCGCGTCCACGAGGTGACCCTCGGCGAGCGGGGCGGCGACGCGCACCTCGGCGTCTACATCAGCGGCGGCGTCAGCGGGATGGAGGTCAGCGACTTCGGGGTCGAGACGTACCCCACGGGTCGGTACCTCGGGCTGCTCGGTGGCGACTGCGCTGAGTGTGAGTCCGTCGCCGGCGGCGCGTCGCTCGGGAGCTACCTCTACTTGCTCCTCACGCTGCCCCTGATCGGGGAGGCCGGCGTCGCCGCGCTCCCGTTCAACTTCGCTGGCTTCGTCGGGCCGGTGGCGAACTTCGTCACCGTCTCGGGCCCGCTGTCGGCGCTCGGGGGCGGCGTCTTCGCGCTGGCGAACGGGCTGTTCTGGACGGCGTGGATCAACGTGAACCTCGCCTTCTTCAACTGCGTGCCGACGTTCCTGCTCGACGGCGGCCACATCCTCCGCACGTCGGTCGAGGGCGTCGTGTCGCGGCTCCCGGTGTCGAACGGCCGGCGCCTCGTGATGGCCGCGACCGTCGCCGTGCAGGCCGTGATGCTCGGGGCGCTCGCGGTGCTGCTGAGCGGCGGTCAGCTGATCCCCTGACGCCGGCGACAGGAAAGACCCTTGGCCGGGGGTTTCCAAGGGTGTCGTATGCCCGAAGCCCCGACGACGGTCGAGGGATGGTACATGCTCCACGACTTCCGGTCCGTGGACTGGGACGCGTGGCGCGACGCCCCGGAGCGCCGCCGCGAGGCCGCCCTCGCGGACGGAGAAGCGTACCTCCAGTCCCACGAGGCCGTCGAGGACGCCCCCGAGGGCGACTCGGCGACGTTCACCGTGCTGGGCCACAAGGCCGACCTGCTGGTGATCCACGCGCGACCCACGCTCGACGCCATCGACCGGGCCGAGCGCCGCTTCGAGACGACGGACTTCGCGGCGTTCACGGAGCGCACCGATTCCTACGTCTCCGTCACGGAGGTCAGCGACTACGTCTCCGACGAGTACTTCGCGGACGACGCCGAGGTCGACCCCGGCCTCAAACGCTACATCGAGGGGAAACTCGAACCCGAGATCCCCGAGGAGGGCTACGTCTCCTTCTACCCGATGGACCGCCGCCGGGACCCCGACGCGAACTGGTACTCGCTGCCGTTCGAAGAGCGCGCGGACATGATGGCCGAGCACGGGGACACCGGCCGGGAGTACGGGGGGAAGGTCCGGCAGATCATCGCGTCCAGCGTCGGCCTCGACAACTGGGAGTGGGGGGTGACCCTGTTCGCGCAGGATCCCGTGGTGCTGAAAGACATCGTCTACGAGATGCGCTTCGACGAGGCGTCCGCGGAGTACAGCGACTTCGGCCGCTTCCTCGTCGGCAAGCGCTTCCCGCCCGCCGACCTCGACGCGTTCATGGCGGGCGAGTCGGTGCCGGCCGCGGACGACGGTCACGACCACGCCCACGGCGAAGGCGAGAGCGACGACGAGAGCCACCACGACCACGACGACGGCGAAGCGGAGAGCGAGGACGGCGACGGCATCCGCGGCGAACTCGAAGACCTCGACATCTACGCCGGCCAGCCCCACGGCGAAGACGTGTACGCGACGGTGCTCTACTCCGAAGCGGACCCCGACGAGCTGTTCGACGAGGTGCGGGGCCTCCGCGCGAACTTCGATCACTACGACACGCACGTCAAGACCGCGGTCTACGAGGGCAGCGAGACCGACCGCGCGGCCGTCGTGAGCGTCTGGGAGACCGCGAGCGCCGCCGACACGGCCGCGGGGTTCCTCTCGGACCTGCCCGACGTGGTGCCCCGCGCCGACGAGGAATCCGGCTTCGGCACGATGGGGATGTTCTACACCGTCAAGCCCGACAGCCGCGAGGACTTCGTGGAGAAGTTCGACACCGTCGGGGACGTGCTCGGGGAGATGGACGGCCACGACGAGACCGACCTGATGGTCAACGTCGAGGACGAGAACGACATGTTCATCGCCAGCCAGTGGCGCGCGAAGGAGGACGCGATGCGCTTCTTCCGCTCCAACGAGTTCAGCGACACCGTCGAGTGGGGCCGGGACGTGCTGGCGGACCGACCGCGGCACGTGTTCCTCGCCTGACGACGCGGTGGCGGGCATCGGTGCCGGGACGGAAACCCCTATGAGCGCCCGCCGGGAATGGACGGGACATGACGAAGCGACGCGTCTCCCTCCCCGAGGAGGCGGAGGCGGGTGTCCGTGCGTTCGTCGACGAGGTCGACCGACGGCTGGCCTCCGACGAGGACACCTGCAAAGTCGTCCGGGACGTCCTCGTGGACCTCCACGGCGACCGCGAGGCCTTCGAGCGGTGGCAGGCCGGCGGCGACGTGTCGCCCGCCGAGCGGGTCCGCCTGCAGGGCTACGACCCCTGTAACTCCACGCTGGAGAGCGAGTACTACGCGGAGAAAGACGAGGATCGGTTTCAGGAGTCGAAGTATCTCCAGTGGCTCTGGCGGCAGTTCGACGCGACGCCGATGGCCGACAACATCGAGTTCGCGCTCCGGTTCCGGCAGATGCTCGCCGACCACCTGTTCGAGGAAGCAGGCGACGACCTGCGCATCTTCAAGGGCGTCACCTTCTCGTATGGCCACAACATCGAGATGGGCGACAACACGGTCGTCCACGACGACGTGCACCTCGACGACCGGGGAACGCTCACCATCGGGGACCGCGTCTCCATCTCCGACGGCGTCCACGTGTACAGTCACGACCACGACGTCGTCGACCAGACCGAGGTGCGGAACTACCACACGATCATCGAGGACGACGCGCGGGTCACCTACGACGCGATGGTGAGCGCAGGGTGTAAGGTCGGCCGGAACGCCCTCGTCGGGGCGCGCGCGGTGGTCCAGGCGGACGTCCCCGCCCACCACATTGCCGTCGGGATGCCCGCCAAGAGCGTGAAGGTCAAGCCGGGCTTCGAGGACGAGGCCGTCCCCGTCGACGACGGCGGCGAGCGCAACAAAGCCGAGCGAGAACTGGGCTACGCGCTGCCCGAGGACCTGGACCAGTTCGACGAGTTCCAGCGCCCGCCCGAACTGAGCGACCCCGCGGACCCCCACGACGAGCCCTGACCGTGCCCCGCGCCGTCGCCGTCAACGTCGGCGCAAACACGAACGCGCCCGGCGTCAGGGGACCGATCTTCCCCGACGGCTCCTTCGAGTTCGTCCCGATCCCGGAGACCGAACCCGCCGACGCGCCCACCTACGCCGATCTGGACCTGCGCGCGGCGGTGCCGGCCGAGGTGCGCGACGCGCCGGTCCACCTCGACCCGGAGTTCGCGGGGTACCCCTGCTGTGAGCGCTACACCTACGGCGACCCCCACGGCGTGAAGGCCCGGCCCCTCCTCGACCTCGCGGCGGGCGACTACGCCCTGTTCTACGCGACGCTGTCGCCGCGCGGCGAGGGCCACCCGGACTGGGTGGTGCCCGACTGGGGCGCGTACCTGATTGGCGCCTTCGAGTTGGCGCGAGACCCCGTGCCCGGCGACGCCTACCCGGACCTCCCGCCCGCGGAGAAACAACGGTTCGCCACCAACGCCCACGTCCGCCGGGACACCTTCGACGCGGCGGTCCTGCTGGCCGGGTCGGAGCGGTCGCGACTCTTCGAGCGCCCGGTGCCGCTCTCGGGGACGAGCGGGACCGACGCGAACGCGCTCGTCACCGAGCACTCCGCGGATTCGGGGAAGGGGCCGTGGTGGCGCCGCCCGCTCCGGTACGACGCCGACGGCGTCGCGGCGCTCCGCGGGGTGGTCCCCGAACTGCCGGGTGACTGAGGTTTATGCCGCTCGCGGCCGTACGGTACGGTGGACCATGACAGACGTCGACATCGAATACTGCCACCCGTGTGGCTATCTGGACCGCGCACAGGACGTCGAGCACGCACTTCTGGAGGCGTACGGCCTCGAACTGGAGGGGGTTCGGCTGACGGTAGGGGACGGCGGCGTGTTCCAGGTCCGCGTCGACGGCGAGACCGTGTTCGACGTGGACGACACGGAGTACAACGTCGACGAGATCGTCGACCGGGTCGGCGACCACGTCGGCGCCTGACTCAGCCGAGGATTTCGAGGTCCGCGAACTCCGGGGGCGCGTCGCCCTCGCGGGCGAAGCGGTAGAGCGCGACTTTTGCGATGTCGCCCAGCGTGACCCCGGCGATGAGGCCCGGCACCGCGACGATGGCGCCCGCCAGGAGTGCGAGCGTCGTGCCCGTCGGCGTGCTCGCGAGGACGACGCCGACGACGCCCACGAGAATGCCCGGAAGCACGAGGAGGAAGGCGACGACGCCGACGCCGACCTCGGTGCCCATCGTCTCGCCCCACGTGTCCTTGAACAGGCGGCCGCTGTCCTGCACCATCGACCGGATCGGAGCGTCCTCGAAGACGATCACGGGGATGACGAAGTAGGTGAGGGCGGCCCAGCCCATGCTGAGGATGGCCGAGACGACGCTGCCGGCGACGCCACTCGACTCTTCGAGGCTCCGGAGCAGGGACCCGACGAGGACGCTCAGGAGCGCCCACGCGAGCAACTGGGGCCAGTGGGAGAGCGCCGCGCGGAGCGACCGCCCGAGGTCGGGCTCCCGCCCTTCGAACACATCACGGGTGGCGTGGACGAGCGCCGCGTTCGAGAGCGCCGTGACGAAGGTCGGACCGCCGATGGCGACGGCGATCAAGGCGACCGCGAGTGCAGGCGACTGGACGCCGCTGGCGACGGCGAAGCCGCCGACGACGACCGCGAGAAACGCCACGACGCCGACCGCCGCCACGACCGGGAAGACGGCGAGTCGGGGGTGTTCCCGGAGGACGCCGAGGCTTCGCCCGGCGAGGCGGAAGCCCGTTCCGAGGCGGTTCCGCAGACCGCCGAAGAGGCCGCCGCGACCGCCGCTGTCGGAGGGGACCGTTGGACCTGATCCAGCGCGCATGCGACTGGCTTCGTCGGCATCGCACAAAAGTTCGGCCCCGCGTTTCCGAGCCGGGAACACTCAGTCTGGTCCGGCGCCGACGGCGTGGTGACCGCCGTCGACGTGGAGGGTGGTGCCGGTGACGAAGGACGCGGCGTCGGAGGCGAGAAACAGGATTGCGTCGGCCTGCTCGCGGGGGCGGGCGGCCCGGCGCATGATCCCCGGACCGCCCTCGTGGGGCGTCGTCTCGCGCTCGATCGTCGCCTCGGGGTCGGCCTCGTCCCGGAGGTGGTAGTCGGTGATCGTCCACCCCGGCGCGACGGCGTTGACCCGGACGCCGGACTCGTAGTGATCGCAGGCCACGTCGCGGGTGAGCGCGAGGAGGCCGGCCTTCGCGGAGTCGTACTGGTACCACCCCGGCCGGCCCACCGCAGCGTGGATCGAGGCGACGTTGACGACGGCGCCGCCGTCGCCCTCCGCGAGAAGCGGGAGGAGGAACTCACAGCAGTTCGCCGCGCCCCGGAGGTTCACGTCGAGGACGCGCCCGTAGCCCGGGCCGTTGGTCTCCGTGACCGGGCCCGGTTCCGGGTCTGGGCGAACCGCGGCGTTGTTCACGAGGATGTCGAGGCGGCCGTGCTCCGACTCGACTTGCTCGGCCAGCGCCGCCACCTCGTCGCGGTCGCTCACGTCGACGGCCACGGCCTCCGCGTCGCCCCCCGCCTCGCGGATCAGGTCGGCCGTCCGGGCCGCCATCGCCCGGTCGGCGTCGACGACCACGACCGTCGCGCCCGCCTCGGCGAACCGCGTGCACGTCGCTTCGCCGATGCCGAGCGCCCTGTCCGTCCACGCGCCGCCGCCGGTGACGACGGCGACCTGTCCGTCGAGTCGGCCGGTCATGTCCGGTGGGGCGGCCGCCGGCGGGATAGCCCTTCCGGGGCGAACCTCCAAGGCACGGCGGCACGTTGGGGCGGTATGCCCACGCTCATGGAGACGCGCGTCGAGAACCGGCAGTTCGTCTACCCCCAGCACGCGAACAACCGCGACACGGTCCACGGCGGCCACGTCATGCGCTGGATGGACGAGGGCGGCGCGATGGCGGCCATCCGCTTCGCGGGCGTGCCCTGCGTCACCGCGAGCGTGAACGGCCTCGACTTCCGCCGTCCGGTGCCGGTCGGCGACATCCTCGTCGTCGAGGCGTTCGTGTACGACACGGGCCGGACGAGCATGACCGTGCGCCTCCGCGCCGACCGCGAGAAACCCCGGACGGGGGAGCGCGAGCGCACCACCGAGTCCGACTTCGTGTTCGTCGCCGTCGGCGAGGACGGGAAACCGACGCCGGTGCCGGACCTCGAGGTCGAAAGCGATCGCGGCCGGGAACTGCGGGCCGAGGCGCGGGAGGAGTGAGCCGAACTCGCTCCTTCTGATGGGCTTTTTGGGCCGGCACAGGTATCGCAGGCGTGAGCGACACCATCACCATCTTCGCCGACTACGTCTGCCCGTTCTGCTATCTGGGGCTGCAGTCCCTCGATCGGTATCAGGAGGGCCGCGAGGAACCCCTCGACCGGGAGTGGCGCCCCTTCGACCTCCGGGCGCAGAAGCGCGACGAGAGCGGCGAAATCGACCACAGCGTCCCCGACGGCAAGGACGAGGACTACTTCGACGAGGTGCGGGAGAACATCGCCCGCCTCAAAGAAGAGTACGGCGCCGAGCAGATGCTCGACCTCGACGAGACGCCGGAAGTCGACTCGCTGAACGCGCAGGTCGCCTCGCTGTACGTGCAGGAGACCGCACCGGACGCGTGGGCGGCGTTCGACGACGCTCTCTACGCGGCGCTCTGGGAGGACGGCCGCGACATCGGCGACCGGGCGGTCATCGCGGACGTGGCCGCGAGCGTCGGCCTCGACGGCGACGACGTGGCCGCGGCGGTGGACGAGGAGGACTGGCGCGCCGCCGTGTTCGACCACTTCGACGACGCCCAGCGGGAGGGCGTCACGGGCGTCCCGACGTTCGTCTACGACGGCTACGCCGCCCGCGGCGCGGTGCCGCCCGCGCAGTTGGAACGGCTGGTCGAAGGGACCTGAGAATCGGAGACGTCGGCCGGCAAACGACTGCAAGGAGTGCGCCGGCCGGGAATTGAACCCGATGGCAAATCCTCGCTATTGTTCGGATTTGCGTGGTTCAATTCCCGGCTGCTCGTACACGACGCTCACGAGTGTTCGCGTCGGTACTGCGCCGGCCGGGAATTGAACCCGGGCTATGAGCTTGGGAAGCTCATGTCCTACCACTAGACCACCGGCGCTCCTTCACTACATTCAGTCGCGCCGAGGATGGTGAATCCTGCGGATTCACTCACCACCGGCGCCCGCGCCTCCCAGAAATCGCTATTCGACCGGCGCACTTCAACGTGCCGTTCCCGGATCGGTCCACGGGCGGCCAGTTTTTGCCGGTCGCCAGCGGCTTTTTGTCGTCGTCGTCCCAACGAAGCGGTATGACAGGTGACGGACGGCCGCTGGACCTCCGGTTTTCCGAGGCGGAACTCGACGCACGCCGAGATCGGATCGTCGACTTCATCCGCGAGACGGCCGCCGATGCGGGCGTCGACCGGGCCGTGATGGGGCTCTCGGGCGGCATCGACAGCAGCCTGACGGCCCACCTCGTCGTCGAGGCCCTCGGCGAGGACGCGCTCCACGGCCTCGTGCTGCCCGGAGCGGTGAGCAGCGGGGAGAACATGAGCGACGCCGAGCGGGTGGCGACCGAACTCGGCGTCAAGTACGACGTGATCGAGATCGACCCCTTCGTGGACCAACTGCTCGACGCCTACCCCGAGGCCGAGGGCGACCGCGAGGCCGTCGGGAACGCCCGAGCGCGGACGCGAGCGGTGCTGAACTACCTCGTCGCGAACCACGAGGGCGGCGTCGTCGTCGGGACGGGGAATCGCTCGGAGGCGATGGTCGGCTACTTCACGAAGTACGGCGACGGCGCGGTCGACTGCCACCCCATCGGCAACCTCTACAAGATGCAGGTGCGCCAGCTGGCGCGCCACGTCGGCGTGCCCGAGGACATCGTGACGAAGGAGCCCACGGCGGGTCTCTGGCAGGGCCAGACCGACGAGGAAGAACTGGGGCTGGGCTACGACACGCTGGACGCCATCCTCGCGCTCCACGTGGACGGCCCGCTGTCCGCTGACGCGACGGCGCGCGAACTCGACGTCCCGCAGAGCGCCGTCGAGCGCGTCCGCACGCTGTCCGAGCGGAGCGCGCACAAGCGCGCGACGCCGCCCGCGCCCGACCCCTGAGCGCGTGGGGGGTTTCCAAAGGTCTTTGCCGCTGCCCCGACTACTTCGAACCGATGGAGGACGCCGCACGGGCGCGGGCCGCGGCCCGGGAGGCCGTCGACGAGATCTCGCCGCCGGAGCTCCGGACGGTCATCGACGACCGGCTCGCGGAGTGCTCGGTGATCCCGGGCGTGTTGACGCTCGTGAGCGCCCGCGCCGGCGGGAGCGGCGTCGGCGACCCCGAGGGCGTCGAGCGCCGCGCGGCCGGCGTCCAGTTGATCTACGAGGGGCTCCGCCTGACGCGCACGCTCGTCCGTGACGACCCGTGGACCCCGGACCCACCGCCCGACATCCCCGCGGACGTGGACGTCGTCGCCGCGGACGTGATGGTGGCGCGGGGGTTCCGGCTGCTCGCCCGCACCGACGCCGCGGAGAAGGCCGTCGAGACGGTCCGCGCCTTCGGCCGGGACGAGACGGACCGGCGCGCGGGCCGGGGCGCGACGCCCGCGGAACTGGAGGCCAACGTCTTCGACCTCGCCGCCGTGGCGGGCGCGACGGCGACCCGCGAGGGGACGCCCCGTGCGCTCCGCCAGTACGTCGTCGGCCTCGCGCACTCCCACGGCGACGGGCCGCTGGGCTCGGTCGCCGACGTGCTTCCGGAGAACCTGGAGGGCGTGATGGCCCGGGTCACCGACGGCGCGGACGCGGCGGCCGAGGATGCCGCCCGCCCGCGATCCGCGGGCTCCGTGAATCGAAACGACTAAACTCGAAACCCGGCAACGAGAGAGTGCAGGCGCCTGGGTAGCTTAGCGGTAAAGCGCGTCCTTGGTAAGGACGAGACCGCGGGTTCAATTCCCGCCCTAGGCTCTCTTTCCCTGTTACATCCGGTAGTTAACGGGCTCTCCGTCGTTGCAACAATGAACACGACGCAAGGACGAGTGCCCGGGTGGTATCACGCCACCCCGACGCCTTCGAGTGGTTTCGAAGAACAGTCAGGCATATTGGACAACGTATTTAAATTTTGTCTGGGTCTAGGTCTAGGTTCTAGTACAGAGGAGGTCTGCGAAGTATGAAGCACAGTGAGCAAAACAAGGTCGACGGAATCGTCCTCGTCTCCGAGGACGCAGAAGAGTATCTAAACCCGCGTCAAGAAATCACGTACCGCGAACACCGGAGAGAACTCGTCGAGTGGATGCTCAGCCTCGGAAAGAACCCGGACAAGGCGGAAGGGTACAGCCATTCCACCGTGAAAAACCGGATGAACCGGTTAGACCTATTCTACCGCTGGGTCTGGGACCGCGAAGGACGATACACCCAAGAAATCACCACCAGCCACGCCGACGACTGGATGCGGTACCTCGCACGGCAGGAAATGAAGGAATCCACGAAATGCCACTACCAGAAATCCGCCCACACACTCTTCAAATGGAAACGCCACGCACGCAACAGCGACGTCGAATGGGAGCCCGAAATCGAGTACAGCGACCCCAGCACCACCTACACACCCCGCGACTACCTAACCCAAGACGACCGCCGAAAACTCCGAGAAGCCGCCATGGAATACGGATCGGTCCCACACTACAACAGCGTCACACCAGAAGACCGCAGCCGATGGAAAACCTACCTCTCCCAACGCCTCCAGAAGCCGAAAGACGAGGTAACGATGAAAGACTGGGAACGGGCTAACAGTTTCAAGTACACCTCGATGATCCACACCGCGTTAGACGCAGGCCTCCGACCCGTCGAGATCAAACGCAGCAAACTCCAATGGGTCGACACCCAGAACAGCGTGCTCCGGATACCGCGTGAAGAATCTTCAAAGAACCGGGAAAACTGGACCGTCGCACTCAAAGAAGAAACCAGCCAAATCCTCAAACGCTGGCTCGACGAACGAGAAACACGCGAAAAGTACGACAGCCGAGACGCACTCTGGCTCACCAAATACGGCAACCCCTACGACAAAGACAGCTTCCGCGACGTCTTCCGCAAAATCGCCCAAGAAGCCAACCTCGACCTCCAAAACCGCGACCTAACACCCTACAGCATCCGCCACAGCACAGCAACCTACGTCGCTGAAGAAGAAGGACTCGCAGTCGCCGCACAACAATGCCGTCACAAGTCGAAGAGGACAACCGAGAAGTACGAACACAGCTCCACCACCCGCCAACAAAACGCAGTCAACAACATCGACTGATCGACTGGCCTCCATCATCTCTCTATCTCTCGCGGGGAGCGAAAACCAAGGTACAGTAAACAGTCGTTCCCGGTTTCAAACCCTGTTCTAAGCCGCTGGTCAAACCTGTGGGGTGGGTTGTGGGTTCTTGTTCGGACCTAGTTTTGGCCTGGATTTCTGAGCCAGATATTTTGTTGAGGGGTTGTTTCCGGTGCTGGTATTCAAACCATTCAACCCCGAAGTGTAGGATACTTATTTAAATCTTATAGACAATATGTAAGATAAGGTGATTGTATTTTGGAATCGGAGCACGGGATAACCTGCGAATGCGGTCAAACCTTCAAAACCAGCGAAGAATACAACAAGCACGTCGTAATTGGCGAAGTACTGGCTGAGGTGAAGCGTATCGGCGGAGAGAAGTTCTACACCATCGCCAAGCAGTGGGAGAACAACGGGCACAGCGGAGGACTACGGGAGTTCGCCACCACACACGGCCTCGAACTACGGCCAGAGAACGCTACCCAGATCGCGAAGAAAGAAATCAATCACATGGTCCAGCACTATGAAGAGTACCACATCAACAGATACCAGGACGGAGAGGGTGACAGAGAGTGAAGCAGGAATTCGACACCCTCACAGTCAAAGCCGAAGTACAGGAAGAAAAACGGGGCACGGTAAAGTCACTTCACGACGTCATCAACCGGTACGAATCCCTGAAATACGAGCAGAAGGAGCACCTCTACGCAGTATTCCTAACCAACAGCAACCAGTTCATCGGAGACAAAATAATCGGGATAGGAAGCCGTGACACCGTGGAGACTGACTTACAGGATGTGATCCGGACCGCGGCACTCACCAACGCCGGCGCAGTCATCCTCGTACACAACCACCCTTCAGGAAATACACGAGCTACGGCAAAAGATGTTGAAGTCACTCGGAAAGCCAGGGACGTACTCGAGAAAATCAATGTCGAACTACTCGACCACGTCATCATCTCCAAAACCGAGAACTACAGTATGAGGCGGTCAAACGATGGACCATTCTAAACACTTCACCCCCTCATTTTCTAGATCTGCGGCCAGGGAGGTTCTCTAATAAAAACCAATCTTCTAACTACTTCCATAGAAGTAGGATGAACACAAAGGCAGTGCTTGAAGAGTACGGGCTATCCCGAGAAACAGCAGCCAACTACATAGACGCAATCACTCGCTCCAATCAGACACAGACCGCAGAAGAACTCAACGTCTCGCGCGACACCATCCACCGCTACAAAAACGCCTTCTCAGATATGAACGCGCAAGAACGACTACTCCTCATCTCCACCCTAACCCAAGAAAAACTCCTCGACCAAGCCACAGAGTGATTCAATTATCGCGCAGGCATACCAGAAAGGCGACCGAGTCAAACTCATACTCGACAAAGAACTCGGGCCTGACAAACACCTCCACGGCAAAACCGGAGTAATCATCGACGTAAGCTTCGATGACGCCGCTTCAGTAACCGGAAATCCGGAAGACAACTTCATGTACAAGGTCAAACTCGACAACGGCGAAATACCCGACATCCACTTCCGCAGACACGATCTCAAGAAACTGGACAAATGAGTCAGAACTACAGCGATATTCTCACCGAGGAAGGACGCCAATTCATCGAAGAACTGTCCACAGCTCTCAAGAACGGAAACTCGATTGAGCCTATTGTCGAGGAATACGGTATCACCGAGTTTCAAGGAGGCTCAGGTGGTCGAAAGATCCTGCCACTCCCCGATCCCCTGGTAAAGGACGAGTCTCTGGGTGAACCCGATTCTGGGTCGTTCTTCGTTGTCAAGTTGTCTGGTGAACCACTTCCACACAACTATCGGGAGATCAAAGTGTGGGAGAAGGCCTGTGAACTCGGCTGGGAGCACGAGTCTCTGTTTGCTCCGATACACGCTTGGGATGAAGAGGAGTACAAGTGGCTGATTATGAGGCGAGTAACACCTGTATCACCCCATCAAGGAGACATCGCCTACATTCTCTCGGGCCAAGAATATGTGTATGATCCTGAAGCACCAGAACAGATGGAAGAGCGGCTAAACGATCAGGGATGGACTGTAGAAGACGTTGAGATGAATGTCGGAATCGTCGAGGGCGGAATCTGTATGATGGACTATGGTGGAGTCGATAGAGAAGATAATCCTATAGAATTGCCTGATTGGATGGAGACTGAGGAATGAATACCCCTGTGATATTTTATTGTTGATTTCGAGTGTCGGCATATGACCATTGAGACCGAAGAGAATTCAGGGGCCAAAGAGCAGTTTCGGTCTGTTTATGCCGAGGTCCCGGATGGAGTGTCTGTAGTTCCGTCAGGTATCGAGGAGCAGGATTCTCGTCAGTTTGTAGTTTATCCAGATGGGGCAGATACAGTGAGGAAACTGTTGGAGCAGAACGGTGTGGATATTGTCTCGTTGGATACTGAGGAGGATACTTCGACACTGGTTCTTCGCTCGGAAGAGATTATAATTCCGACAATATACATTGCCTATACTGTCGTCAGGGACAACTGGGATCAAATAAAGTGGGCTCTTGAAAAACTCTCAGGCTATTACTCAAAAAGATACGATCAAGACGTTGAGTTCACGGTCGAACAGGAAACAGAGAGCGGAGAAACCGTCCGACTCACATACAAAGGACCTGCGGATGAGATCGAGACGTTGTCAGATCAAATCGCTTCGATTGTTGGAATAGAGGTAGAAGATGAACGAGACAGTTGAAGAATTCCTTGAGGAGTACACAGAGACGATACAATCTTGTGAGAGGTTCGCCTTTCTCCCCCGAGGAATAGAGTACCAGAAGGGGGCAATCAGAGATCTAACCGAACTTCTGGAGAAATCAGGCGAAATCCGTATCGAGGTGATTGAACAGGAGGATGAAGAGGCAGCGAACCAGGTTCTTGTGCTGAGGTGTATGATTAATGCTCTTCGCTACGACCTCAAGATGTGGATAGATCTAAAGAAGGAAGAGTGGGGGAAGGCCTGGGATGCTTTAGTAGATGCTCAGGACTCAGCAAGAAGTGCTAGATCCGCGCACGAGATCGCTAAACAGTGTAACGTGAAGAACTATTTAGGGAAGTTGGAGATGATTGAAAAATTTGTTTTCCCACCTCAGACATTCAATAGCCCGGGTCTCTACGTCGAAAACTTTCTTTGTTCTATCTGTGGCGAAGATTACAGTGAGTGTGAACATATTGCCGGAGAGCCTTACTGGGGATTCTTCTGCCAGAGAGTGGTGGACGGTGTCGCAGGGACAAGAGAAGTATCCATCGTAGACAACCCAGAAGACAAGAAGGCCAGAGTAACTGAACACGTCACTGATGATGGGATGATAAGAGACCAGCTTACCTGGAAGAAGAGAGAAATGGACGAAGAAGAAAAAGAAAGGTATCAGGACCGGTCAGATGACCATCTCATAACTCGTGGAATTATTATGACTGCTGATGATTCGGAAACCGACTTTACAGAGTACTTTCCGGATTAGATCCTATTCAAACAGGTTCTTAGCTCTTCTGTAGATTGGTGCGCCGAGCCAGTTGCGTTGTTCTGCGAGTTCGTCGAGCTTTTCCAGTGCTTCTTCCTGTTCCAGTATGTCTCTTTGGACGAGGGCTTTCAGGACTATTGGTGAGATGGCTACCTGTGCGTCGGAAACGGTTTGGAGTTCGGGTAGTGCTTGGAGGTCGTCTGTGATGAGGAATTCTGCGTCGAGTTCTTTGGTGAGGAGTGCGCAGGTTCCTTCTCCCGGGTCGACGCGTGAGGAGGTGAATTCGCCGGGGTCGTTGTGGACTGTGATTTGGTCTCGGTTGTTGAGTACTGTTTCGGCTGCTTGTGCGTGGTTGTCGTCGTACTCTGCCGTGTTTTCCAGTTCTTCGATGACTGTTTCGGTGGTGTGGACCCTGTATTCGGTGAGTAGTGTGTTGAGGAGGTCGACTGTGGTGAGTGAGATGAGGCTGCTGGTGTCTGCGACGATCATCCTATTTCTCTGCCTCTACAGTTCGGCGAGTTCGTCGGCGAGTTCGTCGCCCTGGTCGAGAATGGTTTTGGAGGCGCGGACTGATTCGGCGTCTTGTCTGCCGATGAATTCTGTGAGGACGTCGAAGCTGATCTGGTCGTCGAGGTAGAGTTCGACGACTGCTTCTTTGAATTTCTCGTCGTCTTCGACCTCTTCGAGGTATTCTTGAAGTGCTTCTTTGATTATTTCTGTCCTGTTTTTGTGGGTGACTTCGGCGGCGACGTCCGCTTTTTCCAGTAGTTCGTCTGGGAGCCGGAAGTTGACACGCGTCGTCATACTGTACATACATTGTACCCACAGTATTATAAGTGTTAGCCCAAGGCGAAGATCAGGACCGGAGAAGAAGCGGAGAAAATCTTCAGCGGAAGAAAAATTGCTGGACCGGTTAACACGCAGCACAAACCTGATCGTTCCACCCGGTGGGTTTATTCCCGGCCGCTAACCTTTATCTCTCAATTCATGACTGGCAGTGCGAACCAAGAGTTAGTCGAACAGTTTGAACAGTTCTATCGCCGGTACTACAGCGAGGAGGTCGGAGAGTTAGCAAGGCATTATCCAAGGAAGCAAAAGTCACTAACAATTGACTGGGCAGACCTATATCAGTTCGATGCCGACCTCGCAGAAGACTTCGTAGCGCAACCAGACCAGGTCCGAGATCACGCAGAGGAAGCCCTGCGTCTCTACGACCTCCCTGTTGATGTGAGCCTAGCGCAAGCTCATGTCCGTATTCAAGGCCTGGAACAGGCGGGGATTGGAGAGCTTCGTGCAGAGCACATCAGTACTCTTGTCAGTATACAGGGCACGGTGGAGACAACCCGGAATGTCAAATCTCGGCCGGTCGAGGCTGCATTCGAGTGCCAGCGCTGCGGAACCTTGAATTTGGTTCCACAATCGGTGGTGGGTGAGCTTCAAGAGCCGCATGAGTGTATGGGTTGTGAGCGACAGGGACCGTTCCAGGTGAATGTTGATAAATCAGAATATGTTGATCAGCAGTGGGTGAGAGTCCAGGAAAGGCCTGCGGGACAACATATGAGCGCGGATATTGCAAGCGTGATGGTCTCCTTGGAGGATGACTTGGTGGATTCTGTCGAGCCTGGCGACTCGGTGGTCGTTACCGGTGTAGTCCGTTTAGATGATGATATGGATGCCAGTATTACTGATAAGTATCTGGAAGCTGACGATGTTACAGCGGCTGATCCATATAGTGGTTTAGAACTCAGTGATGAGGACAAGTTACGGATTCAAGAGTTAGCCGAGTCTGATGATTTGTTTGACCGGCTTACGGAGTCCGTTGCGCCGACGGTCCCTGATCAAGAAGATGTGAAGCGCGGTATTTTGTATCAACTGTTTGGTGGTGTCCGGAAGGAGTTTGAAGACGGTACCACGACGCGTGGAACCATTCACATCGGTATTGTAGGTGACCCCGGTACGCAGAAAGCCGATTTGTTGCAAGCAGCGACGAAGTTGGCTCCACGGTCTCTCCAGACTGGGGGAAAGACCACGACCAGTGTTGGTCTTACTGCGGCGGCGGAGCGGACGAGTGGACAACATCAGCGATGGGAGCTCCGTGCCGGGACTCTAGTCTTGGGCGATCAGGGACTGGTCGCTGTGGATAATTTCGACGATATGGATGGTTCGAAGCAGGAAGCACTCCACGAGCCGATGGAGAAACAACGGGTGAGTGTCAGCAAAGGCAGTATCAACCGTGTGCTGAGAGCGGAGACATCAGTACTTACTGCTTCGGAACCGGTCCATGGCAGATTTGACGAGTATCAGGCCGTCGGAGAGCAACTCGGTTTCACTCCTGACCTGGTTGATGCGTTCGACTTGGTTTTCATCTGTCTGGATGGCCAGGATGAGAGAGAACTCGAGGAGACGGTGGACCACTTCCTCGACGTCAATAGACAGCAGAGTGTTATAGAGGATGGTTCAGACATTTCCCCACTTGATCCAGAGCTTCTTCAGAAATATGTGGCGTATGCGCGTTCTAATCACTCGCCACAGCTCACTGAAGGGGCATCTGAGAAGTTGAAGGATTACTATATCGAGCGGCGGAGTGAGACGGATGATACGCCGGCACCTGCACCGGTGAACCGTTCATCACTGGCGACCCTGATGCGGCTCTCAGAGGCGAGCGCACGAATCCGGCTTTCGGAAAATGTTACAGAGGCAGATGCAGAGCGTGCTATCAAACTCTTTGATCGCACCCTCTCCGACTTGGGACTCGATACTGAAATGGCAGAGTATGATTCAGAGTTGATAGAGACTGGGACGGTGTCGGGCGAAACAGATCAACGAAAGCAGAACAAAGGTATCAAGGAAGTTATAAATGAGATTCAGAGCGAGTATGAGAATGGTGCACCGTTAGAAGAGATACTTGAGGAAGCCGAGAATCTGGGATATAGCCCTGGAAAAGTAGAGAGTGAGATTGAGAATTTGAAGCAGAAAGGAGAAATATATCAACCAGCTCAGGATCACTTCCGCGCGTTCTAACTTGAACGTCGTCTGAGTGAGGGTCAGTCGAGGTGTGTTTGTGCCCAGAGTTTGCCCATGGTGTCGAGGGAGATCTGGTGCTTGTTTTTGACTTCTTCTCTTTCAATGAATCCTTGTTCTTCGAGGTTTTGGATGTTGTACTGGACTTTGCTCTTGTAGGAGCTGGGTGAGACGTCTTCGTCGCGTTGTTCTGCTAGTGCTGTGGAGAGGGCTGAGATGGATTCTTGTGTGCCGTGTTCGTGGAGGAAGCGGAGGATTGCTTCTTCGAATTCGTGGAGTTCGCCGATGGGGACGGTTGGGAATTCGACGATCTGTTTTGCGCCTTTCGTGGTTCCGTTCTCGCGTACGTCAGAAACTAGATCTTGGATTGACTCTAACCGTTCTTGGATTTGATCGTCTTCTTCGTGTTTCTCGGTGAGTTCTTTGAGGAATTCTTGTTCCTGTTTTAGTTCGCGGATCATCTTGGTGACGAGGTAGTCTTCGGTGGAGACGTAGTAGGTGTGGACGTCGTCTCTGTATTCGGGTTCTTCGACGACGATTGAGTTGGCGGCGCTGGCGAATGCGAATGCTACGGTGCGTGGCATGGAGGAGATATTGATCCAGACTTGGTTTCCTTGTCCGAGTTCTTCCTGGATCATTTCGTAGGCCTTGGAGTATGCTGTTTCGAAGTCGAATATGTTGTCGACTGTTTCGCGGTGGACTTCTTTTCCGAATAGTGTGCCGAGTGTTTCTTCGAGGCGTTCGACCATTCTTTCTGCGAGTTCTTGGGCTTCTTCGTCGCTGGTTTCGCGGGAGGAATGGAGCAGGTGGATGCGGTCGGCGTCTAAGTCGCCTTGGGTGATTGGTTGTGCGAGTCGTTGGAAGTCGAATCCGACCGGTATGATGTGTACTGCTTCTCCCATGTTGGTGTAGCCTCCTACGTTGTAGATTCGGGTTGGTAGTTCTAAAATAGATGGGTTCCCGGCAAGTACGTAGAAATTGTTTCGTATGAAATGGGGTGGTGACCGACGATATATTTATGAAACTAAGGTCCCTACTGGTAACCACACCGTAGTTTCCCGTGGAGGAACAAGATGGATAACACGCCCCAATCCAAGGAGTTCAGAAACTTGCCCGGTACGGACACGCCCAGAGGCTGCATTCCCCTCGTCGAGAAACAAGAGGCCCACGAGCAGTTCTTGGACGCAGCCGATGCTGTAGATACGGTTCTGATCAAGCTGAACCACGTTAAGCGCTTGGTTGACCAAGGTGAGACAGCAGGATCCTACTTCGGGTCTGATGTCCAAGTGATCTCCAGCTCGGCGATGCATGACCGATGGCTGCAAACCTTGGAGTGGGAGTATGAGAAGGAGCTTGTCGAGGAGTTTAAACCGGACTTCCACATCCCAACCGATCATCCTGTTTACTGGAAATACACCCCTGGCCAACGGCTCAGAAATACTCGGAAATCCATGGAGGGTTTCATGTGGATGAGCCAAGAGCTCGAAGCAGAGAAGACCACCTTGCTCCCGGTCCTCAAAGGACTAACTCCTGAAGAACGCGAGATCTGTTACAAGGTCTTCGCCAAATTGGAGGTGGAATACTGCTGTTTCTACGGGACGCAGTACTTCACCAGCGGAAAAGGATTCGGAGAGCTATCCAACGACATCAATCGGATCGTGTCGGAGGCCCCGAAGCTCAATATCTTCCTAATAGGGGTGCTTCATCCGCCGGAGATTTTCCAGCTGCCACCACAGGTTGTAGCTTCGTCCGGCCTCCACCAGTGGCGGAAAGCCGTAGAGCTTCGGGACGTGTCTTGGGAGAAATCCGGTGAAATGTTCCAGGAGTTCAAAGCGAAGACTGAGGAGGCGTTCGAGTCCGGGCAGACTCCGTTAGGGATGTGGCAGGAAGACACGCTTATGGAGGGGATTGTTTATGGGTAGTACTCATGACACGACGGGGCGAAGCTACAGTTACTCGAACAGGGAACCGGACGACAAAAACGGGGTGAGCGAGACGCTCGACCAGATACTGGGCGAGGAAAACGAGGAGCGAGATGAGGTCGACGAGAGCTACGACGAGTTCGTAGAGGGTACCCAGATCACTGATCTACAGGGGAAAACGATCTCGGAGCGGCGAGATGTTATCGAAGAGATTCTAGAGGAGGATATGGCGGTTGAGGATAGCCAGTTGATCGGTTCGTTTACGCGGAATACGATGGTTGGACCGCTGCGGGAGGACTCTGATGCAGACGTTATGGTCGTCTTGGACGGTGATCAGCACCGGAACTGGGTTGAGCAAGAGAATGGGCCGCGGAACTGTCTAAACGCTGTTAAGCGGAAGATTGAGAATGATCCCCGGTTCTCGGAGACGGAGGTAACGGTTGACCAGAACGTGGTGAAGGTCAAGTACCACGACTCTACAGTCGAGGTAGTTCCGGCATTTGAGAATAACGAGGTACCGCACGCGGACCATCCGAAGGACGGCTGGAATCTGTTTACTGATGCGAGCGACGGGTACGCGATCCCGGACACGCATGGTGAGCAGTCTTGGCAGGGCACTAATCCGCGGGCGTACAAGAACCAGTTCGAGGCGAGAGATCAAGCTCACAGCGGCAAGGTCTCTGATCTTAGCCGGACGATGAAGAAATGGGCTGACAATAACGACGTTCCTGTCAGGTCCTATACGATGGAGGTTATGGTTTACAACTACTTTCAGCAGAAGTCGGAAACGGGTCAGCCGGTACCTGACTCGAAAGAGGAGCTTGTCCGGGATTTCACGGACACCCTCCCAAACAAGATGAAGGACACCACGCGGGAGCCGATTTACAACGAAGCTGTCGATAAGGGTATGAGCCGAGGCGAGAGGAAGGAAGCTGCTCGCAAGGCTCAGAGGATGCGGGAAAAGCTGAATGAAGCACGGCATCTGAAGAAGCAGGGTAAAACCGAGGAAGCGAAAGAAGTTCTCCAGGGCGTGTATGGGGAGGGGTTCAACTAAACAATGTTTTACTTCGGTGATATCTAGATATGAGCGGCGATTTTGATTACGAGGCCCATGAACGGCTTCGGAGCAGGGTGGCGAATGAGGCTGATAGTGTTTTGTGGACGTACAAGGCGTACTTTCGGGCTGCTGATTTCTACGCCCGAATGGATCGGCTTTCAGACTATGCGATCTTCTGGGTCTCCGGTGTCCTTGCGTTCGGGCTTGTATGGAACGAGTTCCCGCATTACGGCTTGGTCGCGTTGGCGATTTTGACTGCGAGCCTCTCGGCGTTTCGGCGAATGATAGATCCGGGTGCGAAGGCGAAGGATTACTACAAGGCAGCCAATTCTCATCACCGGCTTTTCGACGAGTTTCTCGACTACATCAATTTGGAGTTAGCGGATGAGGATACCGGGTTAGAAGCGATGGAGGACCGGTTCGAAACTCTTGCAAACCGGCATAGAGACTTGAATCAGGATAATCCGGAGCTCACCGATTATTGGTACCGCAAGCTGGATGACTCAATCTATGACGAGATCAGCACTACGGAAAAGGCGAAGGAAGAACTCACGGGGAAGGCTGACCTCGCGGGCTCCGACAAGTCTGTTGATTCCGGTGTGAAGGAGGAGTTGACTGGTGACGCTGAGTTTGATGAAGAATCGGGGGATGAAGAATGAATTACCTGGTGGGGATGCTCAAGTACATTGTCAAAGGGCCGGTCACGAATCCGGTATCGTTCTACATCTTTGGAGCCGGGGTTCTCGCAGTGCTGAACGCCTTCCCTCACTTTCTGGATGGTAACTTTGTAGCTATGGCGGCAGATTATTTTGTCACGAAATATCTTCCGGCCACTTCGGTAGAACAGGCGATTACCCAGACTGTTTTAGGTTCATCTGTAGCTGGTGTGAAGTGGTACTTGTTCACGCCTCGGTTCTAACCTTGTTTCGTATGCCTCCGTTTCCCGCGGAAACCAACCCCAGTTTTAAATCAGTGTTCGACGTTATTTCCAAGTAACAACTTCCCTGGGGTGGACTCTCGTTTTGAACCGTCGCAAACTACTTCAGAAAACCAGTGCCGTACTCGCCGCGACCTGGCTCGCAGGATGCAGCCAAAACAGTGATTCGCCCAAAGCTTAGACACGATGCAGCGAGGCTCAACCATGGCATCCAAAAATAGTCCTGACCGAGCCAAAGATACTGGAGTAGTTCGGGGAACAGGATTGCAGTCAACCCTGAAACATACATCGCTCTGGTATCAACACTACCGTCAAGAATCACTGCCGAGTTACGGTGATCATCAAATCTGGTGATATTCACCCCAAGACGACTGACTAGGACAATAATACCAAATATCTGAATAACAGTGATTTCTCCGACTAAATCGGTAATCCAGTCCTGGAAGATTGCGCTTGCGACGAGACCAGCGGCTGCTGACCAAATCAACAATAGCTGGGTCCGAGTCTTACTGGTCTTCTTTGTAATCATATCCGAATCGTAGAAGGCGTTGACTAAGATTGCAGCCACAACCAGACCCCCGAGATGACGGACGTAGCTGGAGTGTTTGAGGAACCAACCAAACAGTCCAGTAATCAGCAACATCCCCGCTATGGCCCAATTCGGCGTTTCGGAAACAAACTTTCTGAAAAACTGTTCTAACCTCTTTGTGGACCTCATTTTCCGTCTTGGGAAATGACACTCTTACTAATTAAAACCGGGCCGAACCCTCCTGTCCCCCCTTCCTAAAGTATAAACGGTTTGGAGGGATTCAGATTCTCTCTTCCCTTTGTTTGAGTGTTCCAGTGGAGATCAGCTTGCTATATTCAATTAAAGTGGGGTGCTCTCTCAGGTTTACTTGGTCCTCGGCGTCGGTATTCATTTGAGAATACAGACAGTATATTGTCTTAATGGAGAACACAGAAGCACAGCAGTAAAAATCGATCAGTATGATATAATGCGGTATGAGCAGCTTCTCTCTGAATTCTTAGACCTGCATAGTGATTTCGAGGATCAGCTTTCTGAATGGCGATCCGGATTGACGCGGCACGGTGAACGACTGAGTCTCGACGAAGCTCCTGAAAGTGAGATGTCGATCGCTCATGCAAGAGAAGCACACCCCCTATTTTCCCGGATTGCCACAACTAGGGAGGAGACAAACCGGTATTTCAGGTCAGGCGATATCAGGATGCTGATCCCTGTAGTGGACGTTATCAACGCCGGAAGAGCTATAGAAGTATTCGACGAACTTGGCGTGAAGAACCTATTTCCGACTATTGGTGAAGGGTGTCTCCTATTTACTAGGATCACACCCGTTTTAATATGCCCCAAAATTGAGAGAGAAAATCGCTCAGAGGTAGTGGTTCCATCTACTATAGATCCTAGATACGCTATTCTAATCGGTCTCGGTGGGTGTAGATCGCAAGACACGCTGCCAATGTTATCACTGCGACTGCTCCAGGGAGTATTGGATTGGATTCGAGTGTTGCCAGTAGTTGGAAAGTGAATCCGCAGAGGAGGATTAGCAGTCCGTATAGTCGGAATTGTGCGATATGGGGGCGTTCTTTTGCTGCGATTACATCGAACACTTCCTGGATATCGTAGAAGTCGGTTTTGTCCCATCCCCCGTTTTCTTCGTATCGTGCTTCGACGTACCGGTCTCCCCAACTGAACTCATCGTGTTCGCTCGTTTCTGTTGTTTGCACTCCGCTGAGGGAATTGACCTGGATCTCAACGTATTCTTCTCCGCCATGGTTTGCGCCGAACTCGGCTATAGGTTCAATCTCATCCAGGATTTCACGTAGTGTGTCGAAACCAGTATCTCCCTGCTGAGCTCCAATCAGGACCATACGGTCGCGAGCTGCTCGTAGTGCGACTGTGGAGAACTGGGTTAACAAGGTTCGTGCATCGGGTATTGCGATTAGTGTGGCTCCGATGATATCTAGGCTGAGTCTATTGCCGTGATAGCTGGTTGAGGCATTGTAATCGATGGGCCTTGCTCTTCAGTAGCACTCGTCTTTAATAATGGTATACGGTGGATGGTGGTCCAGTTAGGAGAAAGCCCTGTTCAAACAGACTGCCAACAGTAAAGACGCAATTGGAGAAGGGGCGAGACTGGAGTAGAGGCAGTCCCAGCTCCATCGAATCCAATGGAGCATCATGAAGCGAAGCATTTAGTTGAAGAACTGATAGATGAATGGCTTAATCACAGAAGCAAACCACTGGACTAAGACATGGTTTCAATAGATTCGATCGCCGTCTTCGTCCCGATTCTATTTCTCCTGGTCGTTGAACTGGCTAACATCGCTCGTGATGCAATTCCCGCAGATACGATTGCTGAGCAAAACCGTTCGCCAATCGAAATTCTCGGCCGTGGGACAGCGCTGGGATTTGAACTAGTACCAAACTTGGGTCGACTGTTTTTCATTCATCTGTCTGGTTGGATACTCCTTTCGCTGAACCTACTGGTAATACTGAACTTCACAAGTGGTTTGGTCTCAGCTGGGTTGACGACGGGTACCGCAATCCTGCTCTACTTCTACCCATTCATTGAGGTCGAAGAGTACGACACCCTTCTCACTGATGGTGATATCCCTGACTCGTACACCAACCATCTGGTTCATGTAACTGTATTAGTTTCCCTCACACTAGGGATGGGTGCCTTTCATTAGTGCCTCAGGATTATGCAGGAATTATCGGTGTGCTCTATATTTCGTTTACTGCGGCCGCGCTTCCCTACTTCGCAACTCGTTCATTTATTGTACGACTGAAGCAGGAGCTCCGGCAGAATTCTTCTCAAGACCCGCTTTGAAATCCATAGCTTTGGGGTATCCTCGAGAAGATATCGACGTTTACGTGTAACACAGACCTTGTTCGTTGAACCAGGCCGAATCCTCAATCATGTTTGACACCAAAAAACATTTGACGAAGTAGTTATGATTATTGTTTATGCCAGCGATTTGCGGTGCTATTGGAAACCGCTCGTGTGACATAACATACATCTTGAAAAGATCAAGTATTAGCAATCAGCACCATATAGTCAAACAAAACGGGCTTTCTATTGGTGGGGTAGGGGACATTTTCAAGACATATGGTGACGATTCTGGCATGTATAATCTATATTTTTGTGGGAATGCAGACTGGACTGAGGCCGATCATGGCTGGCAGCAAAATTCAAGTAGTATCTTAAAGGAGATTATTGATGGGTATAAGGCCATCGGTACAGAAATATTTTCATTTCTAAAAGGCAGGTACTCAGCGGTTTTCCGCGACAAGAGCGAAAGAAACCTATATTTAATAACCGATAAAATATCGTCTCAAAGCATATACTACCATCTTAATAATAAAGGGCTTGTATTCAGCACTCGGTTACAGCCATTAATAGAAGGGACTGATATAGATCCAGACTTAAACCCCTCTGCCATCTTAGAATATCTCAATTATTTCCGAAATTTTGGCAATCGAACTCCATTCAGAGATATCATGGGATTATGTCCCGCAACAATACTATCATTAAAAATCTCTCGGTATGAATGCGAAACAAACCAATACTGGCGTCCAACACATAATGAGATAGAGATAACATATGATGAACTAATCCAAGAGTTCCTAAATAGGCTGAAATCTTGTGTAAAATCACTTTGTAGAAGGTTTGAACAGGTTGGGTTATTACTGAGTGCTGGAAGTGACTCAAGACTAATCCTGGGTATTATAGATGATCTAAATGTGAATAATGTGAAGGCATATCATTTATCAGACTGGATGAACCGCGAAACAAGAATTGTTCAGAGGTTAGCACATATGACTGATATTGAATTAGAGATTCTAACTAGGGGTAAAAACCATGAAGAAAAGAAACTTCAAGAAGTACCTGAACTTCTTGACTTTGCAGGAACATATACTCAAGGCCATATAATTGGATTCCGAGAGAAATTACAAGACGAAGTAGATGCGTTAATGACAGGACACTTTGGTGATACACTTTGGGACGGAACCCAATTACCAACTTCTTCTGATTTACCTGGGCCTCTCGGTAGTATTTTTGTAAGCTCGAAGCCAATAAGTAATATTGAAGAATACAAGGAATGGAAAAAAGGCTCCTATGCGACTGCAAACTTTTTCGATTTCACAGTCGGCTATGATGACGGATTTGAAAACAAAATATATAGAAATAATGGGGAAGTGGTGGACCACGGTATTAAGTTCAACAACATAAATGATGCAGTTATGTCACATCTCCCATTTTTCCACAGAAGTTCAGCCGATCAAGGATATATTAATTGTATACAATCTACTGCGCCTTGGTTGCACCCTCTCGGTAGCGATGAACTAATTGATTTGTATCTCGACATTCCTAAAAATCACTTAATCAATAATAATATAATTAAAGATGCTATTTCAGAGTTGAATAAGCCTTTTTCCCGACTTCCACACGGGTTATCAAAGGTGCCTTTGTATAATCCGCCATATATACATCGGGCACGAAGATCGAAAAGAACTCATAATCAGGAACTTTTAATTGATATAAGAACGTTACCATGGCTAAATCAGGGATCTTGGGGAGACCTCCAAGAACGCATACGGTATGGATCATTTACTGAAGATACACTCGAAGAAAAGCGTGATATTTTACGTCACTTTGACTTTATAAATCAAGATAAGGTATGGGAATTCTATCAAAGCTATATGGACAGAAGTAATTCCGACCACTTTTCATTACATCTGCTATTTTCACTCCTTATGATGCCTTCAGTCGAATATGCCATAGATTCAAACATCGACGGATAGAGAAACGTATATTGTTTCTATCATCATGTCCTATAATTGATCTCTGCTACATTTCCAGGACGAAGCCCGCGAAAAAGTCGGTATATTCACACTAACTGGGCAGCCCCAATACTGACAGCAAATCTTTGGGTTTAAGTGGAAACGGTGCCAACTATTCTTATGCCCGAATTTCAGGATGAGTACGACACTGACTCTCTGGAGTCTACTGTCGAGAACTACTGGGATGAGGTGGACGCTTATAAGAAGACAAAAAAGGCACATGTAGACGATCCGTCATACTACTTTCTTGACGGTCCACCATATGTGTCTGGAACCACTCACTTGGGAACCGGGTGGAACAAGACTCTGAAAGACCAGATGATTAGGTATCTCCGGATGCGGGGCCACGATGTCACGGATCGCCCAGGATTCGACATGCATGGCCTCCCAATTGAGACGAAAGTTGAGGAGGACCTCGGATTTGAGACGAAGACAGATATCATAAATCTGGGCGTGGAGGAGTTTATTGAGCGGTGCAAGGAGTTTTCCCAGCACTATTTGGAAGAAATGGAGTCGGATTTTCGATCGCTGGGCGTCTGGATGGATTGGGACAACGCCTACCAGACGTCGTCGACCGAGTACATAGAAGCTGCTTGGTGGGCCTTCGATAGGATTGACGATAACGGGCTGGTTGACCCTTCTGACCGAGTTACCAACTGGTGTCCGCGCTGTGAGACTGCGCTAGCCGACGCGGAGGTTGAGTATGATGACATCGAGTCGCCGTCTATCTACGTAAAATTCCCACTCGTCAACAATAATGCGTCGCTCGTGATTTGGACGACGACACCATGGACGATCCCCGCGAATCAGTACGCTGCGGTCGATGGTGACCTTGAGTACGTCCGGATCAGAGCCATAGGTGAGGCGGGGACAGAAGAGCTAATAGTCGCTGAGGAGTGCGTCGACCATGTTAGTAAGGTCGGCAACCTTACAGACGTCGAAGTGTTGGAGTCGTTCCCCGGCGAGGAGCTGACGGGATCGAAGTACACGCACCCACTCAAATCGCAGATTCCGGACCAGGCGAAACTTCACGAGGAAGACGAGGTTCATCGCGTCTACGCGACCGACTTCGTGACGGCTGACAAGACCGGCATCATCCACTCTGCACCGGGCCACGGTGAAGAAGACTACGAGTTCGGCAAAGAGGTGGGCTTTACCGCGTTCTCGCCCGTCGATGACAGCGGGTTCTACACCGAAGAAGCCGGCGAGTACGCGGGTGCTCGCATCACCCAAGGGTTCGAAGATGGATCTGCGAATGCACTGGTACTCGACGATCTAGACGCGAACGGGACGTTGCTTGCCTCCGGGCGAACCAAACACCGCTATGGACACTGTTGGCGATGTGATAGCGAAATCGTCCTGCGGGCGACGGACCAGTGGTTCATCCGGATTACCGACAAGAAGGATGTCCTCATTGAGCAGATGGAAGAGACTGACTGGCACCCCCAATGGGCGCGGGACAACCGCTTCCGAAACTGGGTCGAGGGCGCCCGGGACTGGTGTTTCTCCCGGCAGCGTTACTGGGGCATTCCGATCCCGATCTGGGTGTCTGAGGACGGACCCCGAGAAGAGTACATTACTGTTGCGTCGGCCGAGGAATTGGCTGAACGGGCTGACCAAGAAGTCGACCCCAACGCTATTGACCTCCATCGACCGGTAGTAGACGAAATTACGATCACTGAAGACGGGAAGACATACCGTCGAATCAACGATATCTTCGACGTCTGGTTCGAGTCAGGCGTCGCCCACCTTGCGTCAATTGGTTTCCCTGCGGACCAGGAGACTTTTGACGACCTGTGGCCGGCCGACCTAATCATCGAAGCCCACGACCAAACACGGGGCTGGTTCTGGTCGCAACTCGAAGTAGGCGTCGCCGCGTTTGACCAGGCTCCCTATCAGGACGTTATCATGCACGGGTTCCTTAATGACGCCGAGGGGGATAAGATGTCGAAATCCGTTGGTAACATCGTCGAGCCAACAAACGCCCGGGAGCGCTATGGTGCCGACGCTACACGGCTGTACCTGCTCTCGCAGGACCCCCAAGGCGTCGATATTGACTTCAGTTGGGACGGTATTGCGAACGCCCAGCGTTCTCTCAACGTCATTTGGAACTCGTTTCAGTTCGCTGATCAGTATATGTCTATCGACGACATCGACCCCACCTCGCTGTCAGTCAACGACGCCGACCTCGAGGTGATCGACGAATGGGTCCTCTCGCGCCTAGAGACAGTAACCGCCGAGATGACCGAGGCTATGGAGCGATACGCCAGTCACGAGGCGGTTAATACGATCGTAGACTTCCTGACTGAGGACTTCTCGCGGTTCTACATCCAAACGATACGTTCGCGTGTCTGGGAGGAAATTGACTCCCCCACGAAGCAGGCGGCCTACGCAACGATGGTGCACGTTCTCTCCCAGTCGACCCGCCTGCTCGCGCCGTTCACACCCTTCATTACCGAAGCCATCTATCAGGAAATAGATGGAAATGAGGGGACTGTCCATATGCTTTCCTGGCCCAATACCGAGAAATCACTGCGGGACGAGGAACTGGAGCGACAAATGGAGACGCTCCGGGACGTTGAGGAAGCCGGGTCCCACGCACGCCAGCAAGGCGAGCGCGGGCTCCGATGGCCGGTGGAACGCGTCATTGTTAGCGGTGACGATGAAGTTATCGCGGATATTGAAGCGCTCGCTCCGATCCTTGCCGACCGGCTGAATGCCAACCGGGTCGAGACTACTACTGACGAGTTTGAGGAGGTCACTTGGCAGGTTGAGCCCGAGATGAGCGAACTGGGACCCAAGTTCGGCGATGACTCGAAGACCGTCGCAGACGTATTGTCAGAACTCACACGCGATCAATTTCGCGACATGTCGACTATCGAGGTCGAGGGAAAGTCATATGAAGTTAATGAGTCGATGGTGTCGTTCGTCCGCAAGACGCCCGACGAGATTCTTTCGTCGACGTTCGAGAACGGCATCGTCTACGTTGACACGGAACTCAACGACGAACTCCGTGCAGAGGGGTACGCCAACGAGGTAGTACGACGGGTCCAACAACTGCGCAAGGACCTCGACTTAGATGTCGACGCAACTATTGTCACCTCCGTCGATGTAGAGGACGATCATTTAAATTCACTTTTGGCGGACAAGTTGTCGTCGATCGCAACCGAGACTCGATCTAAGAAGATCGTCGATTCGCTGGAGGATCCGGCCACATCGATATCCGAGACGATTGGGGGCGTCCCAGTCTCTATCGCTATCTCACCCACCGAGTAGCGAGCATCATCCTATCCGTTTTCTCTTGCCCCTTCACTAATGCTTCGTCTTGTTCAATGTTGTAATTCAGTCCGGTAAGAAATATCTTCGCGGTCGCCGGTGTTGGTGGTGGAGAGAGGATTACTGTCGATCCCGAAACTAATGGTTCTTGTCGGGATATTAACCCCATATATGAGACCGTATTCATATTTTCCTTCGGAAACTCACAAAGAACGCACATCGAACATCCTCTGTTTATTTTCGCTCGTGTACCATGGCTGAAAGCGTTATTGCAGGCCTCAATATCTAATTACAGTCAGAATCAGTCGGGGATCGGAATGACATCAACCACATCTTCAATCAGCTAAAAGTTTGAGTGAAGAAGTTCAAAACTCTATATGATTGAATTGAGACCGGCGAAACCGGTTAGATGACCACTGCGAGTTATACAACAATTATATCCTTTGACCACTACTTTTCAAGCGTGGTTGGTAGTGTGATGGATTTTAGCTTAAATATTTATTTGATATTTGAAGAGGGGGAGGAGACTGCCGTCGAAACAGAACAGAGGACCGAGGAACGGACGGGAGAGACGATCTACGTCGCTCCCGACGGCGACGATAGTGACCCCGGGACCGACGACGAGCCGATGCGGACGCTCACGGCGGCCCTCAGTGCCGTGCAACCCGGTGAAACCGTGTATCTGAAACCGGGCGAATACCGGCAGCGCCTCGTGACGATAACCCCGGCCGAGCCCGACAACCCGATCACTATCACCGGGTCGATGGACGCGGTGGTGCGACCGACGGAACGCATCGACGAAGAGTTCTACTATCCGGTGAAGATTCAACACTCGCACTACCGGCTCACGGGATTCACGATCACCGGACTGCACACCCCTGACGCGCCGAAGCAGCCCGGTTCATACACGAAACGGCTCGTCCAGGTCGCGCCCGATCCGGACTCCGACGCGTATCTCGAAGACGTCGTGTTCGCGCCGGCCGGAATCGGAAATACGCGGCGAGCGCTCGTCAGTGTCGTGCACACGAAAGACAGCGAGTTCGGCCCGTTCGAGGTGATCGGCCCGGCCGGTGTCCAGTACCTCCACGGCGACACGCAGTCGCATATCGGTGAGATTCTGTACGTTGGACAGCCACTGCAGGTGTACGCAGACGGTGCCGAGGGCTACCACTGGGACACGTACGATCAAACTCGGAACATCCACATTCACCACATCGACAACAGCGAGGGGTACCACCACGCCGAGATGGTCGACTGTAAGGACGGAACGCGAAACATCACGATCGAGTACTGTACCGACGGGGGCGGCTCGGCGAATGCCGATCCGTTCAGTCCACAGTCAATTCACGTCCGGGGCCACGACTGCACGATTCGATGGAACCGGTTGGCCAACGGCGCCGGAAATGGCATCGAAGTGTACAAACCGGGGTCCGACCAGCTGTTCCCGGAGTACGGATTCACGCAAGAAGTCGTGGACGAGATTGCGACGGACAACGAGATCTATGGCAACGAGATCTACGACTTCGGCGGGGAGGCCATCGCGTTAGATGACGCGACCAAAGACGCTCAGCGACACATCTGCGGCAATGACATTCGGGGGGCCACGAGTGGCGATCCCGAAACGGAGTGTTCGGCGGAACTCCCCGACGGAACGGGAGTCGGACACACCGGTGGTGACAGTCCGTGGCGCTGAGTCGGGCCGAGAGGACTGGATGAGGATGGCCAGCGGAACTCCATCCGCCTCAGCCGTCTGAGGCATCGCCGCCAGTGTGTCCGACCGCGTCGCTGTCTGGGATCGACGAAGCACAGGCCCCGGTTGCGTAGTCGAACCGATCCGCGTCCGCTGCGACGACGACAGCGCTCCGCATGCCCGTGTCGTGGTGGTTGTAACACGCGTACCGCGTCATCCCCGGTACCTCGACTGTTTCGGAGGTGCTGTATGGCCCCTCGATGAGATCGGGGACGGTTTCGGGCGCTGACTCGACGCGGACCCGGGAGACGACGTAGTGGGCGCCGCTGTCCGGAACCCAGTCCCACGTGAGAGTCGTCCCGGGGTCGACGATCACGACCGGCGGATCGAACGCGTGGCCGTCGGGCCCGGCGCCGACGCGAATGCGGACGTCCGCTTGGCCTCGACGGTCGGCGACCTGGCCGTCGAACCCGTTTGCGTCCGGCACCCACGGCTCGACCGCCGGGTCACCGCGCTCGATCCGATTGCCACACACAGTGCGCTGATCCGCAGGCCCGACTGCAACGCCGGCTCTGGACCGGAAGTTGAACGCGCCCGCCGCGAACCCGTGGATGTGGTTTCCATAGACCGCGTTGTCTTGCGCCCACTCGATCCCGTCCATCTTGTAGGAGTTGAACCCGATCGGGGAGGGGCAGTCACCGACGTCGTTCCATCGGATCGTGCAGTCGTTGCCCGAGATCAAAATCGCCGGCTCGACGAGTCCCTCCGTGTTGTGCCCCGCGTTCCGGTCGGTGCAGTACTCGACAGTCACGTTCGTACAGCCGGGTTTGACCTCGACGAATTCGTTGTGGGAGTGACCCGCGCTGTTGTCGATGTGGTGGACGCGGACGTTGCGGGATCTATCGGGCGTGTCGTAGGGATAGCCTGCCGATTCGTGTGTGTCGGCCGGGCTCCCCAGATAGACGATCTCTCCGACGTGTCCGATTTCGTGGTTGGCGACTCGTGGATCCTGCTTCATTCCGGCCGGGCCGATCACCTCGAACCCACCGATCACGGCGTCACGGATTCGAGCGGTTTGGACGACCGCGTTCCGAGTGTTGCCCACCTTCGCGGGTTCGACCACCGCCCCCCGGACGTACGAAACGCCCTCGTCGGCCCGACTGGCGGGATTGACCTGGACGCAGTTTCCGGCCCACGCGCGCCAGTCCTCGTACTTCGTATCGGGGTCGATCAGCCCGTCGATGGTCGTCCCGCGGAGGTGAATGTGGTCGTGCCGGATCGTGACGGCGCTGTAGGTCTCGGGCGGCGGACGAATGACGGCCTCTTCTGGTCCCGTAATTGTGATGGGCGCGTCTGGCTCGCCGTCACGAACGGAGAAGATGGCCTCGTTGTACTCCCCGGGCCTCAAGTGGACGGTCTCGCCCGGTCGTGCGCGATTCAGTCCCTCGCTGACTGTCTCGAGGGGGTTCTCCTTGGACCCGTCGTTGTCGTCTGCCCCGTCGGGGTGGACGTAGTAGCCAGCCGTGTCGGCAGCAGTCGTGGCCGTCTCCGACTGGGGGTCTGTGACTTCGGTTCCGGCGGTGGGAG
>Ga0207757_100257_pt1 | contig 40758 bp, 35 predicted proteins | sample A23P3SouthBayCA_2_FD_187752 | JGI IMG/M metagenome (GOLD analysis project Ga0207757, IMG submission 187752) | Aerobic enrichment media microbial communities from Eden Landing Ponds, California, USA - A23 P3 (2) (SPAdes) | ecosystem: Environmental > Aquatic > Marine > Unclassified | place...
GCGGATGCGCCGAGAAACGCACGCCACGTCTTCGTTGGAATCCGTGCAAACCACGTCCGGAGGACGGTGTAGTGAGGCAGTCGCGTGAGGCCGATCTCGTCGAGGACGCCGGGCATTTCGCTGAGCAAATCCACCGCGCCGCGGTAGGATTTGCCCAACTCGATCCGAAGCGCATGCAGAGTGAGCATCGCCCATTCGCCGAACCTGCCTCCCCCTTCGGGGTCGGCAGGTTCGTCCGGGTTAGCGATAACTTGTTTAGCCTTAGCGACCATAACACGAGTGAGGAGACGGAATTCCGATACCAAAACATTCTGTCTCTTCGCTTTCTACGGCAATAACGCAATCGCGGCGGCCCCGTTTAGCGAAACTACAGAGCCAAAGATGTCTTCCTTTATTCACCAGTTGGATTCATTCCAGCGCTTACTGATAACTCGAGCCAGGGGTTGAGATACTATTATTGTTATAATACAGAAGGTGGCCACTATAGTATTATTATTTTGATTTACTCGTTATAGTTGAGCATATTAAGTTCACTTGGATTTCATACTCAATCTCTATAACGTTTCTACCCTCGATTCAACCGCTCAAGCGCCGACCGCATGGAATCTGTCGGGAGCGGAGTCCTATCTACTGCTGATATTATGAAGTCTATGTCTTCTGCATCAAAGCCGATTATAAGAATGACGAGCCCGTACAACAAGACAAAGATGGAGATGAACAACAAGAATGTCAATACAGTTTGAGATATTGTCGAATGAAACATCAGTGCGGGAAGGCCGAATACTCCGGTACTGACGACGAACGGCAGTATAACGGATTTCGGAAAAGGATTCAGATTCTCACGTCGGACAAGGTTATACTGATATAATATATTCATGAGGGTGTAAGAACCCATAGATCCAACTGCGGCGCCAAGAATTCCGAATTTTGGGATCAGCAATAGATTCAAGCCAATATTAAATATGAATGAAACAATGTTCCCCATGAGAATCGATCTTGAGTGACCAAGAGCTACCAGCGCGCCAGCATTCAGCCCCATAAGGAGATGTAGGAAGAACCCGATACTCAGGACGACAAGCGCGGTGCTGCCAGCACTATATTCGGCCCGGAATAAGAGTTCGAGCGACTCCTTGGGAAAAAACACGAAGATAAAAAATATTGGAAACGTACTTAGTGAAACCCACTTTGCAACGAGCCGGTAGAGCCGACCCATCTCTACACGATTGTCGGCTGCGTCCAGTTTAGAAAACATCGGGACAAACAGGAATTTGAATGTCGAGAAAGCAATCAGTAGCGTCTTGGCGAGTGTGTACGCAGCATCATAAATACCGACGACCTCACTGCTTCGAAAATAGCCGAGGAGAAAATTATCCCCATACTGTAGCATTAGCACGACACCACTGGAGAGAACGAGCGGCAGCGAAAATGCAAGGATCGAACGTGTTCTAGATACATTCGGCCAAATACGCCATCCTGCACCCGTTACGAGTTTGGATCGAAGTTCGAGATAGATGACCCCGAGAACTGCCGAGACAACGAACGCGCCGGCCCATCCGATAGCGATAATGAACGACCCCGCTCCAAATAACGATATGCCGATCACGGCGACAGCTTTCAATCCTTGGTGGCTGAGGTTCTCAACAATGACCCGACCGACTGCCGATTCAAGCCCCCTGAAGCCGGCCACTGTCAGTTTCATAACGACAAAAAATGGCAATGAAATCGAGAAAGCTACGAGTACCCGTGCAAACCCAGGTTCGTTCAATATCTGAGATATAACGTCCGCAAAGGTTCCAAGAACGAATCCAGCAATCAAAGCCAGGGGTAGTGTGACGATGACTACATCACGGAAGAGTTCCGGTTTATCATCTACACGCGGAAGACGCTGGCCGAGTGCTGATGGGATACCGAGCATAGCGACAATCGCAATGATGTTGACAATTGATGCGCCGAGCACCACGAGGCCGTACCCCCCAGGAGCGAGGTGGTTCGCCGCGATAATCCGTGTCAAAAAGGTCGCGCCAAGGCCAACGAAGTTACCGACGAAGACTAGCCCAGTTCCTTGAACCAGCCGCTTGAACGGGTCGGTATCATCGCCCATCTTCAAAGTACTCTGAGATTTGTCAATTTAATTGGAATATCCGAGTTGTCGTAATCTGGACAGGACAATTTCGTCTTCGACATCATCCGCGTCCGTCTTGGGATCCTCTGCCACGATTCGACGGCGGTGACCAGACTCGTATTCCAACCAGGGGACTGAAACGAGTTCGTCGATGTAGTTACCGCTCCAATGGCCGTAATCACGAACCGGTAGCGGGAAGAGCCGTTCGCCGATGACCTGCCCGTGGTCGGCCGTCACGACAGTCTTCCCATCGAGTGACTCCATTAAATCTCGGATGCTCGGGAGCGTCAATTCAAGGTTCTCCTCATACGCCTGCCAGTACACATCCCGTGACACCGTTGGCTTGGCCGCATCCTCGGCGCCAAACAGCGACCCGAGGTCGGGATGGTCCTCGGCGGTCGGCCCTAGGAAGGGACGGTGCGGCTGGAGGTAGTGGATGACGAGCCGCTTGTTATCGTACTGTTCGGCGTACTCTTGGGCGTACTCGGTTAGCGTCTCGGGTCGGACTGTATCGGCTTTATCGTCCCACCCCGTCTCTTGCCAGACGTTCAAGACGTCGTGAAGCTCCGCATTAATTTCTTCGGCGTGATAATATAATTGTGGGTTAGCAGTGACGTATACCGTGTCGCGGAGGTCGCGATTCCGAAAGTTTCCGTGAAGAAACTCCCGCGTCCCTGTCCCCCGTGATTTCCTCTTCGTCAAGGTTCCAGGGAGCGTATTCAAATCGGCGAAAACGTCATACCGGCAAGAGTCTAGAATAATCAGGTTATCCCAATCCGCAGCAAAGACATCGATACCATTAGTATTATAATTTCTAATAAAAATCTGATGATGGTACAATCGATTGAACTCACGCGCAGCGATGATGGGGTTCGAAAATAGCTGTCGTAATTTGCCAAGAGCACGCATTTGTTTGAATGATCACTCGATATAAACGCCAATATATTCTTCTATCTCAACTGGAGTCGTCAAACAGAGTAGTCATGAGTCTGTGAAATGTTTTACTCTGATACTTCGGCCTAAAGTACCGCTCGTTGTGCCACTCAGCGGACCCCCCTCCGGAGACGATGGCCTGCGCTATCCCCTCGACACTATCATAGACGGTCCCCGTCACGAATTCGATATCGCCCGCATCACGGGCCACGATGGGGACACCACAACTCAAGGCTTCCAGGATCACGAGGGGAATTCCTTCTAACGGGGAGGGATGGACGTACATATCTGCCGCCTTGTAGTAGCGGTCAATCTGAGAATAATCTACATAGCCCTCAACGTGAACCGTGTCATCATCGTACCGCTCCTTGAAACGGTCGCTGTAAGGACCCTGGCCGACAAGGACGAACTGGACGTCTAGGCGCGGAGATACACTATCGATGACGTTTTGGAGAAACTCCATTCCCTTCCGTTTGATGAATTTTCCAACGTATAGTGCAACGGGCCGATTCGTTGGTAATCCGAGATCTCGTTTGTACCGTTGTTTATCATCAGGTGGACTGAATCGATCCTCCATGCCAGGCGAAGGGGGCAAGATGGTGATCTCCGATTCTGATTTTCCACGTCGCTGGAGCTCTGACTTCCCAAACGGTCCTAGAGCGATGATGTGATCAGAGAAATGAATCGGAATCCGCCCGACGAAGTTGTGCAACGAGTAAACGTGTGGCTGTATGATGCGTTTCGCCTCTTTGTAGGCATTGAAGTGATCTCCCGTATACCGAGTGAGAACGGGAAGGTCGGCGCGACGACCAGCTAGTGCAACCCCCGCACCGTGAGTCGTAAAGTTCCGGAGTTGAACAAGGACATCTGGATCACGCGCCCGCACATATTCCATACACTCACGGTAGGTGGCTAGCACCTTGGTGTACGGAGTGCGGTAATTCTGGACAATCGGCTCATAGTGGTGGTAGTACTCGGAGGCGGAGTTCGGAAGTGAAGCGCTCCCGAATACATCGACATCGAACTTTTTTAGGTGACGTCCCCACGCAATGAGTTGTTTCTCGATGTACTGTGAGGTGGTATCCTGCTTAGATCCGATGTATATTCCAATTTTCATTAGAGATTAGTAACTGAAATCAGGATTCGCGGACTATTTCCATGAGACGAATTGTCCACCGGGCCTGATCAAGGGGGATGGGTGATTCCCCTCCTTCTTGGATTGCTTTGGCAGTCTCGTTGAACAGGTGGTAGTGTGCTCCCACGGCGTTCTCTCGATGGTTATCGAATTTCTGGTCGTACACTAGCTTCCCGAAACCCGCTGCGTTCTTGGCAAGTCCCCCCGCGATACTTGTTGCATCACTTAATGTTCGACGAGCAATTCCTTGGGGATCCCGACTACTGTTAGATCTCGTCCTAGAATACACTGTCATCGAAATCAAATCGACTACGAGCGATTTTTTCGTCCCATGGATGAACAGTTGCTCACTGGGAGGCGTGTCTGGGAGCACCTTGACACTACAGAGTGCCTCGTCTTCGGAAACGTACTGGATTTGGGCGCCATCGTAGTTGATACCTTCAGGGTACTCCTCAATTGCTCTGGTGACTGACGTGACCGATTCGTCACTCTTGGGAATTCCCCCCATCGCTAGTGTCAGGTATAGGGGGTGTGGAAGTCCTTCTTCAAGTTCACCGCCGGCGAGTTCGAATACCCAGTCGCCTCTGGGTGTTTCGTCCGGGAACCCTTCGTCTGTATAAATAGTATCAACCCCCCTGATTTTCCCTAACTCACCGCCATGAATTCGCTTGCGTACAGAACGCATTGTAGGATTGAACAGCTGATTATGAACAGGAGTCAGCATCACTTGATGTTCATTAGAGAGCTTCTCAAGTTGATCGAGTTCATCTATAGTTACCGTCGTGGGTTTTTGAATGAGTACGTGGACTCCCGATTCGATCACCTTCGAAGCAATCTCTAGATGTGTTTGGACAGGGGTGCAAATGTGCACCCAGTCTAGATCCTCATTCGATAGTAGATCGTCAACATCCACGTAATGAGAAATTCCATATTCCTCCGCAGCCGATTCCGCCCTGGAAGGATTAGCATCACATACTGCGATGAGGTCCACGCGGGGGTTGCGAGCTAACGCAGGTAAATGTCCATTTGTCGCAACGACCCCCGCACCGACAACAGCTGTTCGAAGAGGCACATCTTATACCGACATTCAAAAAAGAATAAAGGTACTGTTCCTCTCTGGATATATTGAAGCGAATCACGGATACCCAAATGAGACATCTATTCCTCCGGAGTATTGTCCTCTCGGGAGTGCTTGTTCTCACTCTCGTAGGTGCCAGTAGTGTGTACGCATCTCAACCACCTGATCCTGACGCTAACGTCTTTCCTCGAGACGAGGATATCGTTGAAGACTACGAATCGTATATTGGACAGCGAGTACTACTCAGCGGAACAATTACAGAAACATCACCACTCGTAGTTCAAGTCGGATCTGCCCAAGGATCGGCCGAATTTAAAGTAACTTCAGTTGACAGACGAATCCAGATCGGTACCCAGTTAGATGTATTTGGGATAGCGAAACGAGAGCAAACGATCGAAGCTGTCGGCGTTCGTCCGACATCTGGTGGAGAGCGGGGATACGTATATGGTATTTCACTATTGGCAGTACTTTGGGTATCCCTGCGCTTTCTGCACCATTGGAAACTGGACGTGGAAAGTTGGTCGATAAAACGAACGACGGAGAAGGAAGAGGCGAACGATGCCTGATCTCTTGTCTCACGCGTTGATCGGATACATTGCGGGGATAATGCTCTCTTGGCGAGTTGACTGGATCAGAAAGTACCACATCACCCTCCTTCTTGTTGGGACAATACTTCCCGATCTCAGCAAAGCTGCGCGTCTTGTCTCCGGCTATCAGATCGAATCACTGCTCGGCATTCCCTTCTCATGGCGCGTCTTCCACACCACAGGAGGCGTATTGCTGATCATCCTCCTGATAGTGGTATGGATCGAAAAGAGTGAACGGTTTCGAGCGTTCGGACTTCTCACAGGGGGTGCAGCAACTCACCAACTCACCGACAGTCTAATCTTTACGCCGTCTGGGTATGTGGGGAAATCATATCTCTGGCCTCTATCGAACTACCGGTATCCGACACCTGGACTTTACCAGAGTACTGATTGGTGGTTGGCAGTTCTAATTGCCACTTTTGTACTCGGAATCTCCGTCATTGACCGTCGTTTGAGATCCAGGGAGCAATAAGGTAGTGGCGGTTCGTTCGAATTGCGGCAGCAGAGGCAACCCTATCGGAATCTCTTTCAGGGCATCATTTAGATATGAAACCGTGGATATTGCGAACGTCACGAATGTAGTGTATCCTTTCGTTACGGGGGGCGCTCAAAAACGTATCCACGAAATCGGTACCCGACTCGCCGACGAGGGTCACGATATAACCATCTACGGCCGCCACTTCTGGGATGGCCCGGAACAGACCACCCACGAGGGAATGACGCTGCGTGCAGTCGCACCCGAAGCCGACCTCTACGACGGAGATCGCCGGTCCATCACGGAAGCCATAGACTTCGCGGCCCGAGCGCTCCCACAACTCCGAGGTCATCTCCGCCGCGACGAACACGATGTCGTCGTCGCCAGCGTCTTCCCGTACTTCCCAGTTCTCGCCACGAAACTCGCCAGTCTTCGCACGGGCACGCCACTCGTGACGACGTGGCACGAAGTCTGGGGCGACTATTGGGAGGAGTATCTCGGTCATCTCGCCCCGTTCGGCAAACTCACCGAGCACATCACCGCACGCACACCACAACACCCAGTAGCAATATCGTCCATCACGGCTGATCGCCTCGCCGCTATCGGCCCCGCCCGCGAGACTATCGAAATCGTGCCGAACGGCATCGACATCGAGCAGGTCAGAAGCGCACCGCTCCCCGAACAGGGCTACGACGTGCTCTTCGCCGGCAGACTCATTGAACACAAGAACGTAGACGTGCTTCTCGATGCCTTCGACGAGGTCGCCGACGACCACGACGCCACTCTGGGTATCGTCGGTGACGGTCCCGAGCGCAAACGTCTTGAGAGAAAGCAGGAGTCACTCAGTCACGCTGACCGTGTCGAATTTCTCGGCTTCCTCGAAGACTACAATGACGTTCTCGGCCACATGCGCGCAGCCGACATCTTCGCGTCTCCGAGTACCCGCGAGGGATTCGGTATCACCTTCGTGGAAGCGATGGCCGCCGACTGCACCGTTATCGCCGCCGACCACCCTGATTCGGCCGCAGACGAAGTCATCGACGACGCAGGCTTCCTCGTCGATCCCACGGTCGAGTCCCTGACGGAGACACTCGACGCCGCTCTAAGCGGTGATCGGCCACTGACGAGCCCCGTCGAACGCGCACAGCGATACGACTGGGACACGGTAGCCAATCAGGCAGAAAGGGCGTATCAGCGTGCCATCGACGGCTCGTGGTGATCAGGGCCCATTGCATCGTACATCTCCCGAGCAATCTCGTATGTCCCACTACTGAGCGTCTAACCTCTGGATAATCCATATGCTATACCTCCCAAACACCTTTCAATGTCACTGTAGGTGAGTCTTCGTCATTCAAGTCGGAACTGTACTCGTCACTGAGATAATGTGGAACTCAGTAAACTCGGTAAACTCGGAGTAAACTACGTTTACCGGAAGATATATACATCAAAGTGATAATGGCATATCATCGATGTCGGACAGCCTGGGCGAGATCGCCGTCTCCACCAAAGTCGATGGTGCAATGAGCGAGTTTATCGAAGAAGAGGCCCGCCGACTCGGAATTAGCCGGGCGGAATTCGTCAGACGAGTCCTCGAGTTCTACCGGGAGAGCCAGCGAGAAGAGACACAGTGTCCCTGGTGTGAGGAAACCATCGTCATGGACATCGAAACATGAAGTTCGTCAAGCCCGGTGACGATGACGACGAGGCCGACCGGAAGGGCGAAGATCCGACCAACCACGAGCAAACGATATCGCTCGCATGGGAGTCCGACACCGACCAACCCGAACACACTCCGACCTCCGCCACGGAAGCGAACGCGTCCAAACTACAGGCGACGCAGGAGACCATTGACGACCTCCGGACACTCATCGAAGACCAACAGGAAGTCATCTCTAAACAACGCGCAGCTATCGAGGACCTCCAATCCGAGACCAATACTCTCGCTGACCAGGTCAACGACCAACATTCGGAGATCCAGGACCAATACAAAGAACTCGCAGCCATTCGGGAGCGTTTGGCCGCCCTCAGGGATATTGAGGGAACCGTCGAGGACGTGGACGCACGAACCGACCAATTAGAAGCTGCAGTTCCCGACCTCGATGGTCGGGTCACGGAAACGGAGCGCCATGTCGCGCGGCTCCGGACAGCCGTGCTTGAAGAGGAACAACCGTGCCCCAACTGTTCCGGCGGCCACATTACCCTGACCGGCGGGGTCATTGACCCCAACAGGCTCGTCTGCGACCAGTGCGACTACGAGGAGTCGACTGCCATCCAGTAGCGGGTCACTCCCGAGATTCGGAGTGCCTTCCAACAAAAACGCCGGGAAAGTCTCTGGGTGACTCGGCCAATCCCTCGATGTCCTCGCCACCAATTTTCCCGGCTCGGACGAGCGCCCCGATCTCGGCGTCGGTTAGCTCCTTGCCGTTCTCGAGACGCCGAGACAGCTTCTCGACATCGGGATCATACTCGACCGAGATCGAGACATCTGCGTCGGTCGCCCGGCCGCCCGACTGAAAGAGTCGGTTGACGTTCGCCCCCTGGAGGACGCCGTGCTCGATACACCTTTCGAGCCGGGGGCGATCCCCCTCAACCCCGAGATAGGCGAAGGCAGTCATCGCCGCGAGTACGTCGTCGGTCTCGTCCGGGCCAAGCTCCTCGAAGACCTTCGCCCGCTCGTCCGGGTCGAAGAACAGACTCAGTAACACGAAATCCTTGAGCCCGTTGACCACCCGTTCGCGGATATCCTGCCGTCTGTTCGCGTCCGTCTGTGGCTGGGCGTACTCCTTCAGTCCACAGAGATAGTCCCGATCGGTCGGGGAGAGGATACCCCGTGGTCGATCCTCGGGCGTGAGCAGCGGTTCACTTTCGCTGTCGTCGTCTCTGACATCGTCGATACCCGTGAACAGTTCGCCGGGAAATCCGTCTCCGTCTTCGGACATAATTAGTACATTATAGCCTAACTTTGAATAGTTTTTCATCCGATACCACTTTGGCGGTGAGGGCCGTTTCTCATATCAGGCGGAGATAATGACGGTACCAATCGCAACCAGAACGTCCCCTCGTCGACGCACGCGACGAGCGGTAATCCCCGGGACACGAACAGCATCGCTACGGGGGAAGTACGTCCTCCAGGGCTTCCAGCAAAGTCGAGATGACAACAGGAACAGGCCCCCTATCCGAGGTATTCGGACACCGACTGGTCTCACCAACACCTGGTCTTCCGGCCAACCTCTCCCGTCGGCCGTGCACCAAAGTGGGTCAGGTTCGAGGGCCGATTTTGCCCCCCAGGACACGATCTGGGTCGCGGGACCCACTGTTCGGGCGAAACGGACTACGTGTTCGGTGGGCGAATTCCAGAGAGGAGCCACCTCGGCAGTTCGGACTGACGGCCGTAGGGTTGCCATCGAGGCAGGCCAAAGCCCCTCGACCGTATCCGACGGCATAACATCCCAGACAACCCGGCGGTTCAAGAGGTATCAAGCGGTGACACTACCACTTCCCGGCCCACGGACAACGGGACAGATCAACGTGAATCCCAACCGATGAACGATTCCGAAGGGACGACTGGCCCAACGCCCGCTGTGACCCAGGGCGGGGACGAGTTGTTCTCCGGAGTCGTCCCGGTTGATGACGTGATCGACTTCTACCTCGAGACGAACCCCTGGGGAGCGCAGCCAAGCACCGTCACGTCCTACCGGACACGCCTGGGGCATTTCCAACAGTTCTGCGCCGAGCACGACATCGAGGACCTCCGGGACCTCCAGGCGTCCCACACGGACGCGTACCACAACTACCTGCGGAAGCAGCCACAACTCTCGGCGCGGTCGTCAGTGAAGAGCTGCCTGGCGTCGCTCCGGAAGTTCCTCCGGTACTGCGAGCACCGCCAGGTGTTCGACCGTGGCTTCCACGAGCTCGTTATCCTCCCGACCCTCTCCGATAACGAGGCGAAAGACGAAACGTGGCTCTCCCGCGACGACGCCAAGGAGATCGTCGCCCACCTGGCGAAGTTCGAACCCTTCACCAGGGAGCACGTCGTCTGGACGCTCCTTGCCGAAACGGGGGTGCGACAGTCTACGCTGTACGCGTTCGACCTCGACGATTACGACGCAACGGAGCGGTACATCGAGGCGGTCAACCGGGAAGAGACGGGGACTCGATTGAAGAACGGCGCCCGTGGCGAGCGCGAAATCAGCATCTCGACCGAGGCGACGCAAGTCCTCGACGGATACCTCCAGGCGAACCGAAACGACGTGACGGACGAGCACGGCAGACAGCCGCTGGTCACGACGACGAACGGTCGCCTCCAGAAAAGCACGATCCGCCAGTACGTGTACGCGTGGTCCCGGCCCTGCGCCATCGGGGCGGAATGCCCGATCGGCGAGGACCCGGACACCTGCCCGGCTGCGCAAACGAACAGTAACGCGTACAAATGCCCGGAGTCCGTCTCGCCGCATCCGATTCGGCGAGGCTACATCACCCACCTACGGGCCAACGGCGTCCCCACCGGTGACGTGATCTCGAAACGGTGCGACGCCAACCCCGATACCATCGAACGGTGGTACGACATGACCATGGAATCGGAGCGTCGCGAGGCGCGGCGGTCGTACGTCGAGGATCTTTAGGAGGTGTTTCCGATTCGGATGAGGTGGTAAGAGAGAAACAGCCGTTGAGGACTGAGTGTGTCGGTGTTGGCATGGATGTCACTACTGGTCTCCCGGTAGTATCGATTCCTTCGGAGAGGGTGGAAATAACCGGAGCAACTGTGACTGAAGAAGTCAGTGGAAGGGACGGGCACTAACAGTTCTAGTGTTACACCTTTCTGGATACTCTTCCTGCCCATGGATAGTTTTTGTTTCCACTATATAATTAAACAATAGAGGCAGCAACGAGCCAGGTAACCTCGAAACGGTTTGACGCCAACCCGATACCCGAACGGTGGTACGACATGATGATAAAGTCGGAGCGCCGCGAGGTGCGTCGCTCGTACGTCGAGGACCTGTAGTAGCTGCTAACACCGTTCTGCTCGCGAAGCGTCCGTGTTGCTCCGAGGAGCCGAGAAGTCCCCTGTCAAGGTGTATAGAACGGTGTGACGTGACTGCGATGTTGAACAGGGACGGGCCGCTCCGGTGAGCAAGCGATTGACGACTGGATGTCACAGGCCATCGGGGAAGACGAGCGAGAGCGGAATCCCTGCCACCTGAGTTTTTATATTACCTGGGAGCCTGGTTTCTACCAATGAGAACCTCTGGGTCGACTACTCTTGATACGTCCCTCGACCTCGACGCTCTTCAGGAAGTGCTTCGGGAGCACCCAGTCCGGCTCGCAATTCTCTTCGGCTCTCACGCAACTGAGACGACACACTCGAAGAGCGATATCGATATCGCTGTCGAATTCGACACCCACCGGCCAACCGAGCCGGGCTACAACGATGTATTTCTCGGGCTAAGTGCTGATCTCAGTGACGTGCTTGAGACGGATGACGTGGACCTCGTGGATCTCCACGGGGCCTCGTCGTCACTTGCGACGGCGATCTTCGAGAACGGGGTGCTCCTCGTCGGCGAGCAGGAGCATGCTACCGAGCTTCGTCGGCAGCTATCCGCGGCCGAGTCCGAGCAGCCGTCACCCCGTGAACAGTTTGATGCGGCGCTCGACAGAATCGACGCGCATCTCGACAACAGCGATACTGGGGTGCCAGCAACGGGCGACACAGAGGACGACGGATGACGGGTGATCCGGATGAGTTCCCAGCGGATCGCCTCGACAGATTACTGACCGCTGTCGAAACCATCGAAGAGAGTCTCGGTGTGCTCGCCCGCAAGCAGCACGTCAGCCGTGAGGACTACAAGTCCGACTCGGACACTCGCGACATCGTCGAGCGGCGGTTCGTGAAGATGACCGAAGCTGCGATTGATATTGCTAATGAGTTGGTCAAACACGACCGTAGTGAGCCGCCAGCGAGCAATCCCGAATCGATGCGGGCACTCGGTGAAATGGGCGTTCTCTCGGGCCCACTGGTCGAGGAGATGGCACAGGGAGCGCGATTCCGGAACGTCTTGTCCCATACCTACGGCAACATCATCGATCACGATGTCGTCTATAACGCGCTTCAGGACCTCAACCGCTATCGCGCCTTCGTGCAGGCGGTGCGGGATTACCTCGATTCGACCGGCGCACTTGACGACTAACGGCTTCGAGTGGGACGGCACTATCTGGGCGTAGTGCTCATAGTTTGAGCCCGCAAATCGGTGCTAACGTGGCGAGCTGGATCACGAGATGGGTGTAACGGGCGATAAGATTGCCCGCGCTGGAACCTACTCTTAAACGTCCTCCAAGTACCCCCGTCGCTGTTCCATCTTCTCCTGATCGGTGCGCTCGTCGTAGTGCTTCTCGATCACCCGTTCAGAGACATCTGCGCGATCCGAGACGACCGGTGACGGGACATCAGACCGGAGCCAGTGCGTGATGGAACCCCGCCGAAATGGATGGGGCGAGACCGACTCCGGACAGGAGCTGACCTTGTTGTGGTCGGTCGCCTCACAGGTCTGCGGGTTACGATCGAGGGGACACCGCCGATTGTACCGGCACGGTTGGGTGTATTTGTACGCGTACCCCGCTATCGTGCTGCCGGCGACGCGCCCGTTCTTGGTCGAAATCAGCGGCTCCCGACCGTTCTCGTCGGTCACGTCGGGACGTTTGTGCGCTATCCAGTCGTCCAGTAGGTCGGCGAGAGACTCGGAGACGGCGACGTGGCGCTCGGATGACCGCTTGTTCTTGAGCGGTGTTCCGGTCTCGGGTCGGTGCTCGAACTGGAGTGACTGTTCGGCCGCATCGTAATCATCGAGGTCGAGCGACCGGACTGCACCACAGCGGGCCATCGTGTGCCACATCACCGCCAGCGTCACGTGGGCCCGACTGCAGTAGTGGAACCGGTCGAGATTGTTCAGTACCGCCTGAGCCCTCTCTGCGTCGAGATGCGTGTCTCGAACGCCCTCGTCCCCCGTGAGGGACGGCGACTGGACGCGCTCTGAGAGCCCGCTCTCGACGGCCTCGATGCTCTCACACCACCGGACGAACACGCGGGTCGTGGTCATCATCGATTTCTCCGTCGAGGGGGCCCAGTCGCCCGCCTTGCGCCCGTCGAGTTGGTACTCCTTGATGAGGCGACCCGTGAGCTCGTTCAGGTTGGTGATCCCCCGGTCGTCGAGCCAGTCGACGAACGCTGAGATACGCGACCGATGGGAGACGATGGAACTCCGCGAAAGGGTCCCTTCCTTGTCCGCGAGGTACAGTTCTAGTGCGGTGTTCGGATCGATTGGATCGAGGTCGGACATACTAGTTCACGCTCATGTTGGTGGTGCGAATCACCAGACGGGAGCGGGATCCGAATCGTGTGCAGCGTGATTGTACCCTGCAGGGAAACGCATCGAACGCAAGAATGTAGATATCCTCCTCGATGCCTTCGACGATCTCGCTAGCGACTACGACGCCGAGTCGTATCGCTACTCAATTTCTCCGCACCGGAAGGTGGCGTAGAGCCTACTCCCTTACTCCGCGACTGCGCTCATGAAGAACGCCGAGAAGACGATCTGAATCCCCAGAACGACTGCCGTCATCGCTGCGATATCAGCGAGCAGCAGCGGCAGCTGGGTGAAGCCGCTCGCAACCCAGCGAGCACCCATAGCAGCTACGTACACCACGCCACCGCTGAACACGAGCAGGCCCGCAGTTGCGCCGTGCTCCAGCCGTACTTGCTTGACCATCCAGTTAGTCACAGGGTCCGTTGGCGCTCGAATCGGATCGCTGCTCACGGTCGCGAACACACCGAAAGCAGCAATTTGCGCTCCGACCAGTGTCAGGAGACTGCCACCGACCATCGAGTGTGGGCCGAAGGAGGTCGATCCAATAGGGATTCCACTAAGACTCAGCCCCATCAGCAGAACGCCAAGTCCCATCATCACCATCCCTGGCACCGAGAACAGATACCCGGGTGCGTTCAGCAGCATGAATCGGACGTGGCGCCAGCCATCCTGGAAACTGTCCAGCGTGGCCTCGCCCTCCCGCTCGTGGTAGACGATGGGCCGCTCCGCAATCGTCAGGTCACGAGCGCCCGCTTCCATGATCATCTCACTGGCGAACTCCATCCCGGTCGTCTTCAGGTCGAGTTCGTCGAGCACGTCACGTCGGAACACGCGGAAGCCACTGTGAGCGTCTGATACGCCCGCATCGTAGAACACGTTGAGGAACTTCGTCAGCAGCGGGTTCCCGATGTGCTCGTGGAGGGGCGGCATCGCCCCGTCCCTGATCTCTCCTTCGAGACGACTCCCCATGCACATGTCCGCCTCGCCGTTCCGAACCGGTTCGAGGAGCCGCGGGATTTCTTCGAAGTCGTACGTCGTGTCGGCGTCGCCGATGATGATATACTCCCCCCGAGCATGTTCGAACGCGTACCGATACGCGTAGCCGTAGCCCGGCTTGTCCGGCTCGACGACGATGGCGCCCATTTCCCGGGCGATCTCGGGTGTCTGGTCGGTCGAACTGTCACTGATGATGACTTCGCCCGGAAGCTCCAGCTCGGCGAGTGCGTTCTGCACTCGCTCGATACATTCGCCGATACCTTCCTCCTCGTTCAGCGTCGGAATGACGACGCTGATCACCGGCTCCGTCTCGCTGTCGGCCTGAACGAGGCCAATCACTCCGGATGCAGAACTCGCGTTCCCGTTAGTTCTAGAAGGTTCCGCCGCTCCGTTTCCCCCCGATCCCACTACTTGCCGTGACTCACTTGTCATTTTTCCCCCGTGTTAACGTGACTCCGCCGCTCAGCGTCCCACCGCACTCCGCACAGACAAGATCTCCATCCACCGTCTGCACACCAGGAGCATTGCACGGGATACACTTGACAGCGGCATTTCGCACTCGCCGTGGATACCGTCCCATCGTGGTATTTTATCCTCTGCTCCGTCACCCAAATAGGTATCGACACCCTTGCCTGGTTAAAAATCCGTAATATCGCCCGAGTGCTTTCCAACGGAGTAGTCATTCCCGGAAATATTCGAACCATGGATAGGGCTGAGATATGTCAATGTACGCGCTCTGGCCAACGATATTCGGAAGTTGCCTACTCATTGACATCCTCTTCCGCGTGAACGCGGAGGAATCCCGAGCGGTGGGAGTTTCAGGTTTGCAGTCCAACCACCGGCTACAAATCCTTTCGAGCACGGGGAGTCCCACAACATCGGACTGGTGGACTGCTGGCAGTATCAAACCACGTTACCCCTATCCTCGACCATGTTTGACGACCCGGTGTTGTTTTTACCACAGGGACGCCAGCAGGCGTCAGCGGACTCTGGGGTATCAAGTCGCGTGCTTCGAGCAGTCGACACATCCATCAAGGATGTGGTGTCCACCGGCTGCCCTTCCGGATGGGCGGCCTGTCACGTAAGACAGCAAAATATGCAACACGAAGGCCACGTTCACCGCGGCGTCCCTGCGCGAATCTGGCTCCAGCGTCACCTCACGACCAGCAGGTGGCCACGACCGATTCGGCACCGCGAACCGCGCTGCCTCTGACGTCAAGACGGAGTCCGAGGCTAGCGAGGAGAACTATACCGGAACGAGTACCGAAAAATGGCGTCCCTTTTGAGGACTCTCGAACCGCCAGTACCTCACCTTCAGCCGGCGCCTGATGAGGGCTGTTTGCAATCGATTCCCCAACCCCCCCAATCAGCGAGTGTCCATGACTCCGCTTACACGGTTTTCGCGTCCGGGAGCGGGTTTCCGCAGTTCTCACAGAAGTCCTCCTGCCACGGGACCGTGGCCCTTGGGTCCCGCTCGTCGGGAGGACAGTCACATCTCACCATCAGATAGATATCCGAATCAAATTGGAATGAAATTGGTGCCGGGTATTTAGGGCACTTTTTGTATCTCTCGGGAGAAAGTGATGGCGCGTCCACGTATCGGATACCAGTACTTGCGGGCGTCGGGAACAATCCGCAACCCTAGTCGGCACTCGAAGCCCGGCTGAGAACTTCTCGGGAGTCGCTCGTCACGTTCACCCACAGATGGACTTCCCGATACGCTCCATCCACACTCGGCTCCGGTGGCACTTCGCCCTTGTACAGCAGGTACGTCAACCGTAGGTCCTCACCTGACATCGTCGGCTCCACGGAGTGGGGCTGGATCCACGTCTCGTTCTGCCCGAGCGTCGTCTCGAACGTCCGCAACCGCTCCTCCTCGTGTATCGTTGCGTTGAACGACGGCGTCACGGTCCCGTTGGCCGAGTTCACGCGTGAGACGTTGGACGTGTACGATACGTTCTGCAACAGCACCACCACGCTGTAGTTCACGGGCTCGTGCTCTTGGTTCCCGATTCCGACCACCAACTCCCGAGGCTCCCCGCGCGTGAACTCCGTCGGGTAATCGTCCGCAACCAGGTCGCCCGTCTCGTTCTGGGTCAGCAGATACAGCTCGGAGAACGACTCGCCCTGCTTCGGAACCGCAACGGCGTACCCCACGCTCGACACGGCCAGCACGATACTCAATACGAGCACCACGTTCAACACAGCATCAGCCCGGTCGTCCGGCTCCAGCATCTCTTCGCGACCGGCCGTCCACCACTCCCGATACGGCACCGCGAATCGCTCCTCCTCGGGTAACTCCCACCGACGAACAGCCCCCACGGCCACGGCCACGAGCGTGAACCCGCTCACCGAGACCATGATCGGCGTCAGGCGGATGCCCCACGGCGTGAAGTTCAGCACCAGCCCGATCAGCGGCACGACGGCGATACTCAGGCCGAACGAGAGTGCGACCCGCTCGATGCCGTCGATGCCACCGTCACGCGACGCCTCGACATCCAGGTCCCCCTCCTCGTGATCGTCGACAACTGGCCCCTCCCCGGCCTCGGGGAACAGCGCGGCGATGAAGGCGTACCCCGGGACGAACAGCACGAACGGCAGGCCCAGGACCACCCGCAGCGGCGTCTCCCGGACGACCGGCGCGAACACGACGACTATCGTCAGCCCGACGAGCAGCGAGACGGCCGCCAGGTCCGCGGGCAGTCGCCGGACTGGCGCCGGGAGGAGTAGCCAGGTGTCGCGCCGGTCACTCATCTACCGGCTGAAAGTGAGCGACCCCTAAAAGCCGGTCGGTCACTCGCGTCGCCTCCTCACCTATTCCTCGGTCAGTCTAGTCCACGACCGGCTCGCTCACAGACGCTCGAGGCGGAAGCCCACGACTGAAGTCGTGGGTTTTCTCCTCGATTCTCGATAACCACGGCTGATCGACGATCAGGGGTCGTCCGACGCAACCGGCAATCTAACTGTGAACACGGCCCCGCGTGGCTCGTTGTCCTCCACCGAGACGGAGCCGTCGTAGGCGGTGGTCAGGAAGTCGACGAGGAACAGCCCGAGCCCGGTGCCGGGGCTGTCGGCGGCACGGTGGTCGCGGTCGAAGATTCGCTGTTTCTCCGACTCCGGGATGCCGGGCCCGTTATCGGCGACCGAAACCGCGACGGTGCCGTCCTCGATGGTGCCGGTGACCTCGACCCGTGGCGTCTCGCTGTCGTTGTGGACGACGGCGTTGGTGAGGAGGTTCCGGAACACCGATTCGAGCAGGTCGTTCGCGAGAACCTCGACCTCCGGGCAGTCACTGGGGCCGACGATCTCGGCGCTGGGAAACTCGTCGGCCGCGGTCCCGACGGCCCGCTCGACGACCGTATCCAGTTGCACCGGATATGTCGGCAACTCGCCGGCCGTCTCGAGGGCCTCCGTGACCTCGTGAGCCTCTTTCGTGAGTCGGACGGCCCGCCCGGCCGCTTCGACTATCCGTCCGGTGATCTTTCGCTGGTCACCCTCGGCCTGCGTGTCCAGCTCACCTGCCCAGCCCTGGATAACGTTGAGCTCGTTCCGGATGTCGTGTCGGAGGAGTCGATTGACCAGTGCCAGCTGGTCCGCCAGCGTCTCCAGTCGCTTCCTCGATTCGACCCGGTCGGTGACATCGCGCATCACGACCATCGCGCCCTCCTGCTCGGGGACGATCCGTGCTTCGGCCTCCAGCTGTCCGGCATCGGCCGTGGTGAGCGTGAAATCGAGGCGTTGCTCGCCGGGGTTCGACTCCTCGAGAACCCGGTCGACGGCTTCGATGAACGCTTCGACCCCCGTCTCGTCCTCGAGGAGATACGAGAACTCCGTGAAATCCCTCCCCAGGATGTCCTCACGAGCTATGCCCAACGCGTCCACGACGCGCTGGTTGACGAAGTCGACGTCGCCCGTATCGTCGAGGACGAGTATACTGTCCGGGATGTCGGCCAGGAGGTCCGCATAGTCGTCACGTGTGCGACTGCGAGTCATATGTTACCGAGAACCAAGATATCTGTCTTTGTAAACCCATCCCTCATGCCCACGCTCGGAAGAGAGAGCTCCTGGCCTGCCCAAGCTGCCCGTGACTGTCACTCCTCGCACACCGCGGCAAATTCGAGTCAGGTCGTTGGAACCCGTCTCTGCTGTCGTCGGCAGTTGAAAACTGTTGGTCGACTTCATCCCCGCCCTGAAGGGCGAGGCTTTCGTCTCGAATCTTCCGTAACTATCACGCACATAACATACGGATTCTTATATGATAGCTCGCTTGGTACCGTATGCCATTGCGAAGGCGTTCACGCGAGCGACTGGGGAGTCACGCAGCGCCGGGGCGCGATTCCGGCGGCCCGCGCCAGCCAGACCGGAAACGGACGGGGCGACGCCAGCCGTCGCCCGGGGGGCGGTGATGTCCAGCCGTCGCGTCGCCACCCTGCTTGTGGTGGCCCTGGTGCTGACCAGCGGCTGTTCGTTCCTCGGCAGCGACACCGTCGCGTTCACCGCGTCGCCGGCCAGCGTCTGTTCGGACACGCTCTCGGCGACGGGCTACTCGACCGAGGTGTCGCGCTGGGAGAACCAGTCACGGAACGTGACCGTGGCAGGACAGACGCGGACGCTGCAACTCGACAGCTACGTCTCCGGCTACGAGCGGATCAACGCGAGCGGGCAGACCAGGGGCGGGTTCGCGCTCTTCGCGACCCCGAAGGCGTCGGTCGCCGGGCAGGCGGCCAACCCCGTCGGCGGGATGTCCGCCCGCGATATGGTGTCGACCCTGTCCGCCGAACTCGACCAGTACGGCGAGCTATCGGACATCCAGCGACTCGGCACGGACCAGGTGCGCGTCCTCGGGAGCGAGACCACGCGGACCCGGTTCGGCGCGACCGGGACCGACGACAACGGCGACCCGGTCGACGTGGAGCTGTCGGTGCTGCGCGTCGAGCACGGCTCGGACTTCGTCGTCGCCGGGAGCATCCACGAGCAGTCGAACCCGGGCGAGCGCGAGCGCCTCGACCGGCTCCGCGGCTGCATCGAACACGAGGACGCCCAGCCGACCGATGCGGGGCCCACGGCCACGACGACGACCGGCCCGGACAAGAAAACGCCGACCGATACCGAGACGCCGGTTGAGGCACAGCTCGCGACGGGCTTCCACCCGCCGCAGGTCGACGGGCTCCTCTACGGCCACTCCGGCCAGCAACTCGAAGAGGGGTCGGCCGCCGAGTGGGCCGACGGCTCGGTCCGGTCGGTCACGCTCCGGTCGGCCGACGGCGAGCGGACACTGGAAGGCACACTCTACGTGAAGGAGGTCCAGGACCGGCTCTACGTCGCCCTCTCGGCCCCGTCCGTTGTGGAGTCGACCCCCGGGCGAATCGCCGTGCAGCTCGACCGCGACGGCGATGGGGAGCTGTCGGCCGGTGACGTTCGTCTCCTCCGCCTCCCCGGTGGTGACGAGACCACCAGAGAGGGTGAATCTGGGCCGGAACTCCGCGTCGAGGTGTTCCGCGATGGCGAGTGGATGGCCACCGACAGCGGCGCCCGGGCTCCCGTAGCGGCCTCCGCGGCCGTCTCGCCCGCCAACACAGCGAGGGCCGCCGGACCCGGGTACGTCGTAGAGACAACAGGCGATGTCGACAGCGACACCGACGCCGGACTCGTCCTGGAGGCCGCACTCGACCGGCAGCATCTCGAGGAGGTGGCTGGGGCGGTCGATGCGGAGAGCGAGCGGACCGGCGTGTGGGTCGGCCTGGAACTCGAGGGAGAGACCTACGGCGTCGAGCGGATCGACCTCAGCGACGAGCTCACGGGCAACGGCTACCTCGATTACCGGGTCAGGCCGCGTCTGCAGTTGCCCGAGGACGAGGTCGGCGTCGACCACATCGAGGTGACCCAGAGCGTGCAGACGGCGAGCAACTCGCTCCGGCTCGTCCGCGAGAAGGAGTCGCTCGCCCGCGTGTTCGTCACGCACGACAACAGCGACGCGACGGAGGTAACGGTCCGGCTGACGGGGTACGATGTGGGTGGCGGAACCGTCCGCACGCTCGGGACGGAGACGACGACGTTCGATGCGCCGTCGGGAACGCCGGACCGCAACGACGGCGACGACAGCGCGAACATCGAGTTGCCGGCGAGCTGGACCGACGTGGAGGACCTCCGGCTGGAGGCCCGGGTCTACCGGCTCGGGTACCTCGACCAGACGCCCGCGGACAACAGCCAGCAGACGACCGTCTCGTTCGTCGAGACGTTCGACCCGAACATCTACTACGTCCGCCCGGACGTGCAGAGCGGCGCCGGCACCTCGCGGACCACGACGGCGACCGCGGACGCGGCCACGGCGTCGCTCGCTGATACGTATCCCGTCGCGGACCCCACGTTCATCGAGCTCGCGGCGTCGAACGCCGACTTCGAGGGCGCGAGCACGAGCGAGCGCATCAACGAGCTGAACCGCGTCACCTTCGGGCTCCTGTGGGCGTCGGCCGCGACGACCGGCCCGAACTCGCCCGCCCGGCCGACGCAGGTGTACGGCTTCACGCCCGACTTCGCCGGCATCAGTGACCCGGCCTGGGACAACGGCGCCTCGTACGCGTCCATCGGTGGCCCCACCGGGTCGGCCCACCGACGGATGGTCATGGCCCACGAGATAAACCACAACCTCGGCGATAACGACTGGGGCAAGCACGTGGGCAACCGCTCGGCCAACCGGTTCGCGAACGGCTGTACGGCCGGTGCCGACGACGAGTGGTCGAGCATCAACCCGACGAACACCTACATCCAGGAGGTCGGGTGGGACCCGTCGGTCGGCATCATCCCGCAGCAGTTCCCGGAGTTCGAGAGTTACTGTCAGATCTGGGAGGTCCGGAGCACGGTTCCGGGCTGGTCCACGAACGACCCGCCGCAGTGGATCAGCGACTACCGCTGGGAACGCCTCGCCGACCGCTTCACCTCGTGGGACGACAACCCCGCGCACCCGAACCTCCGCAGTGACGGTGGCTCCGGGTCGGCCGAGACGGCCGCCGACAGCGCGTCCGGCCGCAAGGTGCTCGGCCGCGAGCGGCCGACCGCGCGGCTCATCTCGGGTGTCCTCTTCCGGGAGGGCGGCGGTGAGTTGCGCCCCACCTTCGAGCAACCCGGCCGGGTCGGGCCGGAGATCCCCGGTACCGGCGTCGGGGTCGGCGCCGGCGTCGAGGACCCCCACGCCGTCCTCGTCGTGCAGTACGATGACGGCAGCGAGCGCGAGATACCGCTCGCGGGCCGGTTCGAGGACGGGCTCGAGGAGTACGGTGACGAACCCGCGCGTCCGTTCACGGTTCCGGTCGCCGACAACGGCACCGTCAGCAGTATCACGCTCGTCGACGCCGACACGGGTGAGCCGCTCGACCGCCTCGCCCCGACGGACTTCCGACTCGAGGACGCGTCGTTCGACCTGCCCGAGCGCTTCGGTCGCGACCAGCCCACGCCGGTCGCGGTCGACCTCGCGGCGGAATCCGAGGGGCCCCTGTACACGCAACTCCTGTACACGCCGGACGGCACCACGCTCTACCCGTTCAGTAGCGTCCGGACCGATGGCGAGTTCACGGCCGCCTTCGACGGCCTGCCGGGCGGCGAGCGGGCGCGGTTCGTCCTCCTCGTGAGCGACGGGGTCGACACCCGGTTCGTCACCAGCGACCCGTTCACCGTCGAGCCTGCTGCGCCGGACGTGCGCATCGCCCGGAACGAGCGCTACGTCGTCGAGGGGCCCGCCCCCGAGGACGAGCAACGGGAGCGCCGACAGCTGCGTGACGACGGCGGGTCGAGCGACCGAGCCGGCGAGGAGGTCGGCGACCAGGACCTGACGACCCGGCGGGTCGGCGGGCCGGTCCGTGCGGTCGCCGGCGAGTCGGTCTCGCTGTCGGCCTCGACGCGGGACGAGTGGGGCCGGTCGCTCCCGGCGTCGGCGGTCAGCTGGCAGGCGACCGACGAGAACGGACGGACCGTGGCCCGGCAGTCGGGCACCCCGTTCACGCACCGGTTCACCCGACCGGGGACCTACGAGGTGACCGTGACCGGCACCGACCCGGACACCGGGCTGTCGGACACCGACACGATCCAGGTGATCGTGTCGGCGCCGCCACTCCCGGACGCCGGACAGGTCGACGAGTTAAACGCGGCCAAGGAGGAGGCGGCCGACCAGGGCTGAGCCGCCGGCCCGCTCCCTCGGTCGTCCGCTCGCGACGCCACACTTCTCAATCGTCCGCAGGCTCCGTGACCGAGCCGCCCTCGCGCTCCCCGAGCGCGTTCCGAACGGCCTCGACGACGGATGCAGCCTCGCTCTCGTCGGGCGCCCGTCCCGCGAAGCTCACCTGCTCGAACGCCTCGGTCACGTCACGCAGTGCCTCGAGTTGCGCCTCCGACAGCCCTGCTTCGCTGGCTCGGCGGTAGAACTCCCAGTGCGTGACCGACGACCCCTCCGTGACGGGAAGCCCACGCCGGACGGCCGCGTAGCCCGACAGCACCGCCCGGGCATAGGCCCCATCCGAGAGTGCCTCCTGTACCGCCTCCACGCCAAGTCCGTGGCCCCCGCCGCCCACCGTGCCACCGTCGTCGCTGGACCCACCGGAGTAGCCCGCTCCCACGGCCGCGTCGTCGACCGTCTCGCCGCCGTCACGCCGGCGGAGGAGCACGAACACACCGGCGACCAGCAGGATGCTCAGGATGCCCCCAGCGGCCACCACGGCGGGGTTCGACGCGACGAATCCGACGGCCCGACCGAACGCACCCTCGGACGATACCGTCCCCCCGCTCCGCATGGTGAGTTGCTGCCGGACGCGAGCGGCCTCCAGGTTCGTTCCGGCGCCGTCGAACGCGACGACGACGCCCACCTGCTCGCTCCCGGTCGCCGGGAACGACGCGTTCGGCACCGTCACCGTCCCGCGGTAGTACCCGGTCGCGTTCGTCTCGATGGTCCGTACCAGTCGCCCGTCGACACGGACCTCGAGCTCCTGCCCGGGGACGCCCTGGCCGTCGGCCTGCAACCGGCCGACCACCCGGACCGAGCGCTCGCCGACGGCCGTCTGTACGGCCCGCGCATCGAGGGCCGTCTCGGTCGGCGCCACGCGAACCGAGCGACGGACGGGGTCGACGGTCACCGCCCGGTTCCGCGTCGCCCCCGCGACCGTCAGCGTCCGGTCACCCGATGCGATTCCGGCCGGAAGGCGTGACTCCAGCACCGCGGCGCCGGTCGCGTTGGTCCGTGCCGCACCGAGCGTTCGCCCGTCGACATGGAGCCGGAGCGGCACACCCTGCAGGTCGATGGGCTCGCTCCCGTCGGTCGTGACGCTCGCCACGGCCCGCACCCTGTCGCGGTATCGGAGCGACCCGGGTGTCTCCCCGACCGAGAGCGTCGCACGGACGCCTTCGACGGTGGCGTCGACGGTTTCGTTCGCCGGGAGATACACCGAGGTCGCGGGCGGCCGATACCACACCGACAGCGTCCGGTCGCCGGTTCGGATGGTCGTCGGCCGATAGGTCAGCCGGTACGACCCGGACTCGTCGACGGTGACTCGTGTCCGGTCGACGACCCGTGACCCACGCCCGGGGCCGGTCGCCAGCACGACGCTGCCGTTCCGGACCGTCGTCCCGTTGGCCATCCGCACCTGCCCCGTCAGGACGAGCGGGTCACTGGCCGAGACGTTCCCCTGTGCCTCGCGGGTGGCCGTCACCGTCGTCGGGACGAACACCGCCGTGACGACCGTGTTCGTCGTGTTGGTGACGTTCGCCGTCACGGCCGCCGTGTTCTGCCTGACGGCCACGAGCGAGACGCCGGTCTGGTTGCCGATGTCGTTCGATGTCCGGGAGACGTTCGTTCCGGTCCGCTGGATGCTCCCCTGCAACTCGAGCAGCTCCCGCGCCAGCCGCCGTGCCCGAGTCGTGTTGCCGTTCCGTCGGGCCTCGCGGTACTCGCGGTAGGTCTGCCGGAACTGCTGTGTCTCGTTGGCGAACTCCTGTTGCTCTTCCTGGAGGTCGCGGTACGACTCGGCCGACTCGGAATCGTTCTCGGTGCCACCGGCATCCCGCCCGGTCACGTCGACGTACTTCGACAGCGCGTCGCTGTAGCTCCCGTTCAGCTCCTCGCACGCGTCGTAGTTCCCGATGCGGATGCCTTCCGAGCAGTCGACCGTGATCTCACCCATCCGGCCGGCGAGCTGCCCGCGGACCGCGGCGAGGTCCCCGTTCTGGTCGGTCTCTTCCGGGTCGCGATGCCGAACCGCCGTCGTGTTGTTCTCGGCCTGGAGCGCCCCGACATGCGAGTCGAGGGCAGCGAACTCGCCGGGACCAGCGCCACCCGAGGTGCTCGCTCCAGCGGCGCTGACGGGTGGGACGATACTCGCAAGCGCGAGCGCGAGCACCAGCACGAGGACGACACGACGGCGCACGTTCGTCCCGACCGTGGCCCCAGGGCATCAAAGAGGCTCCGCCTCGGACTGGACCCCTCGCGAGACCCGGAGAGGGAAGCTTTCAACTCCTCCACCCCTTACCACGACGGTATGCACGCCACGCGCCGTGCCTGGGCGGTCGCCGCGACCGCGCTCGTGCTGGCCGCACTCGCGGTGGCCTTCGAGCGGCCGCTCCTCCTGTTCGCCGGCGCGACCGTCGGCGCGTGGCTCCTCGCACACCAGTATCTCTTCACACACCGTGCCGCGACACTCGACGAACGCCTGACCGTCGAGCAGTCGCTCGCTCCCGGCCGCGTCGCGACCGATGACCCCGCGACCGTCACCCTCTCGCTCACCGCTCCGGATGGCAGCCCGCTCGATGTCCACGCCGAGGGGCGGCGCCCCGTCGCGGGGCGCGCGGTCGATGACGCCGACACGACGCTCGAACTGAGTCGCGGACAGACGGACGCCAGCACGACGTTCGGCGTCACCGTCCCGGTCGCCGGGGCTCACGCCGTTCCCCAGCCCACGCTCCACCTCGCGGACGGTCGCGGGCTCTTCCACGAGTCCATCGAACGCGGCCCCACACCTCGACTCACCGTCGAGCCCCGCGCCCCCCGGAACGTCCACGTCGGTGCCGGCGGCGACTCCGTCGCGGCCGCCTACGGCGAACACGACGCTGGCCGCATCGGCTCCGGCCTCGAACCCGCGGAGGTCCGCAAGTACATCGCCGGCGACGAGGCCAAACGCATCGACTGGAAGGCGACCGCCCGGCTGAACGAGCCCCACGTCCGCGAGTTCGAGGCCGAAACCGACCGGACGACGGTCCTTCTCATCGACCAGCGGGCCGCGACCGGCCTCGGCCGCGACGGACAGCGCGTCCTCGACTACCTCCGCGAGGTGGCCATCGCCTATCTCGAGAGCGCCCGCGAACTGGACGACCCGCTGGGCTGCTACGCCGTCGGCGACGAGGGCATCACCGTCTCGGAGCCACCGAACGCCGATATCGACACCTACACGACCATCCGCGAGGCCCTGACCGGCCTCGAACCGACCGAGGCGCCGAGCGGCCACGGCCGGGCCGACAGGCCGCGGCGAGAGGCACGAACGCCGGCCACCGCCCGACGAGACGCCGTCCGGCTCGCCGACGAGGAGACGCCGTTCGCGTCGACGCTCCGGCCCTTCCTGGAGACGGCCGACCCGTACGTCGAGCGGGTGGATGCGAACCCGCTGTTCGCGGCGACCCGGAGCCGTCTGACCCGACTCCGTGGCTCGACGTGGACGGTCATCCTCACCGACGACCGCGACCGCGCGGAGCTCCGGGAGGCCGTCAAGGTCGCCCGTCGGGGTGACGACCACGTCGTCGTCTTCGTCGCGCCGCGCGTGCTGTACGAACCGGACGCGATGAGCGACCTGGAAGCCGCCTACGACCGCTATCTCGACTTCGAGGAGTTCCGGCGGAGTCTCGCCGCGCTCGACAGGGTCGAGGCCTTCGAGGTCGCACCGGGCGACCGCATCGGGGCGCTGCTGGCCCAGCAACAGCGGCGCCGGCAGGCGTCCGGCGGGGCGGCCGGAACGTCGGGCGGCGAGCCGACGGAGAAGATGGGACCCCCACGAGACGGCTCCGATGGTGGTCCCACAGCCCCGGGCCCGGGTGATGGCCGATGAGCGAGCGTGGTGCTACTGATCGTCGGACGAGCCGGGTTCCGCTGTTCGGGCCCGTGTTCGCGGTGGTGCTCTACCTGGCGACCGTCGGCATCCTGCCGGGTGCGCCTTCGCTCCCGGTGTTCGGTGCACTGGTTGGTGCCTCGCTTCTCATCCTCGCGTTCTCGTTCGCCGGCACAGGGAGTGCCCTCCGGACGACGCTCGTCTGCTGGGTGCTCGCGCTCGCACTGTTCGCCGTCGTGTGGCTGGCTCAGCGGGGCACCGACAGCCTGTGGCTCGTCGCGGTGACGCTGGTGGCCGTTGGCCTGCTGGTGGGCTACGGGTTGCATCGATACGAACGGGTTCAGCTGGGGCTGGTTTCGGAGACTGGGTAAAGCGGAGATATTTGCTGCGGATACGCTCCGCCGACGGTGCCCTCAGTGTTGCCTTCCACGTTCTCTGTGTTCTCTCGGGGAACCAGATCAGCCTCCGAGAAACCCGTTCAATTCGGCGAACTCCTCTGCCGTGAGGATGACCTCGGTGTCGAACGCATCGAATCGCTCGAAGTCATCGTCGATCGTCAGTACGGTGTTCACCCCCTCGCTGATTGCAACCTGAGCGTAGTACCCATCCCACCCGTCGACGTTTGCGTCCCCCGCTCGAGAGAACCCACCCCGGACGACGCCGTCGGGCATCCTGTCGTACCAGTGGACCCGCTTCGCGTCCATGAAGTTCTGTAACAGCCGGGATGCATCGGCGTTCGAGCGTCCGTAGTACGTCGTCAGGACGGTATGTGCTCCGATGAGTGCAGGGTACGGAACGACAGCCTCGATATCTCCGGTGATGGCGTCCCGGACGTACGAGAGCGCCGCCTCCCGGACGGGTGCTTCCGTGTGCGCGAGTGCGATTACACCGACATCGAACAGATACGGCCCCCCGGCGTCACTCATCGTCGGCCTTCTCCGCCCCCCGACGAACAGCCTCACGGTGCTTGCGGGCGATCGGGTCAGCTCCTTCCTCGAGCGACGTTGTCTCGCTCTGTTTCGGAGACGTCTCCTCGACGAGCTGGTCCATGCGTTCGATCACCCGTTCGGGGTCGTCTTCCGGTTCGACGACCGCTTTTCCCTCTTCTTCGTGGATGTCGACCTCCGTCCCGGGTGTGATCCCGAGACGCTCCCGGACCTCCTGCGGGAGGACGATTCGGCCCTTCGAATCCACTTTCACCATGTTCCCACATCTAGTGGGAGTGAGTAAAACGGTTTCCCTCGACTAGTGCTCCGGCGGACCGAATCGTGTGGCGGTTCATGAACCGGCTCCCGGTTCAGAGAGTCGTCTCTCGTCGCTCTCCCCCACGTTCGGCAGGGCGCCGATTCCGGAGGAGCCATGAGTCAGGAGGCGGAGACGGGAGACGAACACGGCATGTCGGGTGCGCTGGACGAAAACGAGCGCGGGGAGGCCGATGACGACAGCGGTGCCTCCGACCAGACCCCAGCGGCACAGGACGACCAGCCCGACCGCGCCACGCTCGCCGCGCAACTCGACCTGCTGCAGGAGGAGAACCGACGACTTCGCCGCGAGTACGCCCGTGCCCGACAGCAGAGCTATCGCCGGACGGCGCTCGGTCTCGCGCTCGTCGGCGTCGTGGCGGCCGGGGCGGGCGTCCTCTTCCCGGGCGCCCGCACGGTCCTGTTCGCCCTCGGCGCGACGGGCATCTTCGGCGCACTCCTGACCTACTATCTCACGCCGGAGCGGTTCATTTCGGTCAGCGTCGGGGAAGCCGTCTACGGCACCCTCGCTACCAACGGGACCGCACTGCGCGACGACCTCGGGCTCGGGGACCCGATATACGTCCCACGCGGGGCGAGCGACGACGTGCGGCTGTTCGCCTCGCAGGCCGACGGTGGCGGCGGTGACCCCGAACTTCCGGCCGGAGCCGCCCTCGAGCCCGGCTTCGTCATCACGGACACCACGCGCGGACTGGCGCTCGTCCCGACGGGCGACGCGCTGTTCGACGAGTTCGAGCGCTCGCTGACGGGCCCGCTGGCGGACGCCCCGAGCGCACTGGCCGAGCAACTCGCCGACGGCCTCGTCGAGCAGTTCGAACTCGTCGACGGGGCCGACGTGGATGCGAGCCACGAGCGCGTCACCGTCGGCATCTCCGGGTCCGCGTACGGCGACGTGGGACGCTTCGACCACCCGGTCGCCTCGTTCCTCGCGGCCGGCTTCGCCCGCGGCTTCGAGGTGCCGACCGCGGCCGAGGTCACGGAGGCGGATGGTCGGGCGGACGTGGCCGTGACTGTGCGACCCGCTCGGGAGGAGGAGGCGTTCGAGACGGACACTCCGCCCACAGACCAGTGAGGGTGGCCGTAGTCAGCGTCCAGTGAGGGATAATCTTCCCCGTATCCGCCGATTATCGCCAGTCCCGGCGGCCATTATCGTGATAATGATTATCCTGATAACGACCTGCTCGTACTGCGGTAAACTGGTGGTGACGTAGGGGAAGACAGCCCGGAAAAGTCGAAGCTCGTTGTGCGCGGCGTCGCTTACCTCTCGACACCTGAACCGCCGTCGCTGACCGCCTCCTCCTCGCCGCCCTCCGTCTCCTCCAGCATCCCCTCGGCACTCGGCGGTGCCACCGACGCGACCACGTCCTGCACCACCTCGCGTGCCGTCATGTCGCTCAGTTCGGCGTCCGTACTCAACACCAGCCGATGCGCGAGGATGGGCTCTGCCAGTGCCTTCACGTCGTCGGGGATGACGTACTCGCGCCCCTCGATGGCGGCCTGTGCCTTCCCGGCGTTGAGGAAGGCCAGCGTTGCCCGTGGCGAGGCACCGTGAGCCGTGTCCGGACTCTCACGGGTCGCCGCGACGAGGTCGAGGATGTACTCCTTGACCGGCTGCTCGACGTGGATGTCGGTCACGGTCTCGCGGGCTTCCTGGAGGCCCTCGGGGTCGACGACCTGCTCGACAGCGTCCGGGCCGAGCCCCGGCTCGCTGTCGAACCGGTCGAGGATGGCCGACTCCGTCTCGCGGTCGGGCAGGTCGACGGTCAGCTTGAACTGGAAGCGGTCGCGCTGGGCCTCGGGCAGCGAGAACGTCCCCTCGAACTCGATGGGGTTCTGCGTCGCGACGACGAAGAACGGGTCCGGGAGCGAGTGCGTCTCCCCTTCGATGGTGACGGTTCGCTCCTGCATCGCCTCGAGCAGCGCGGACTGGGTCTTCGGCGTGGCGCGGTTGATCTCGTCGGCCACCACCACGTTCGCGAAGACGGGGCCCTTCTGGACCACGAACTCGCCGGTGTTCTCGCGGTAGACGTTCGTCCCCGTCACGTCGGCGGGCAGCACGTCGGGCGTCATCTGGATGCGGTTGTACTCCAGCCCGGTCGCCCGGGCCATCAGGTTCGCCATCGTCGTCTTCGCCACCCCAGGGACGCCCTCTAGCAGGACGTGGCCCCGCGTCAGCAGCGCGATGGTCAGGCGGTCGACGGTGTCCTCGTTGCCGATGAGCACCGTGCTCACTTCCTCGCGGACGGCCGCGGCCACCGACGCGGGGTCAGTCATCTGCGCCACCTTCGCCGCGTTCCGTTGAAATCCCTTGCGCAATCCGCCGGATTCGCGACTCGTCCCACTCTGGGTGTTGCTCGCGGAGGTACGCCACGAGGGCTGCTTCCGTCACAGGTGCGGCGTCGGACGGGCGCTTGCGGCGAAGTCGCCCCACGGCGCTACCCAGTCGTCCGAACAAGCCGGCACCCCACGCACCGACGAGGCCGACCGCGAGGAAGCCGACGGCCGTCTGCAGCAGCGGCGCGCTCCGGACGGTGACGAGCGCGAGTGACAGCGGCGGCAGGTCGGCGGTGTGCGAGAAATCCAGCAGCAGCCGGTCCTCGCTGGCGACGAGGTTGCGAGCGAACCGGCGGTTGCCCGACCGCTCCAGCATCGTGTTGATGAACACGCTGGGGTCCGAGACGACCACGACCCGTCCCTGGCCCACGCGCTCGACCGTCGCGACCGGTCGCGAGGCCAGCCGCTCGTCGTCGTCCAGTTCACCGTTACCGTTCGTGTCCAGATACGCGAACCCGGACGAGCGAACCAGCACGGTCGTGTTGCCGTCGCCCGGTTCGACGACGCTGCCGTAGTTGAGCGTCAGGCGCTCGACACCACGCGTCAGCGTCTCGTTGTCCGTGACGTTCCGTGCGACCGGCATCGCTGGCGAGCGGTAGTTGTGGCGTTCGTCCCGGAGGAGCGTGCCGTTGACTCGTGCCGTCGCGCCGACGCCGCCCAGGAGTTCGTTGCCACCGCCCCCCACGTCCTCGGCGACGACGAGCGTGCCGCCGCGGGCGAGGAAACCACGGATAGCCGCGAGGTCGCGCTCCGAGTAGGAGCGGTCGGGCGCGAGGACGACCGCGACGGTCCCGTCGCCGGCACCGCGATATTCGCTCACGTTCCGGGCGACCGTCGTCTCCGTCCCGGCCTCGTCGGCCACGGTCCGGAGTTCGGAGGTCCCCTCCCAGCCCGGATTGTAGAGCCCGAACGCGGCCGAGGAGGTACTCGCCGCGACGAGGACACCCAGCAGCGTCGCTGCGACGAGCGCCACCAGCAACACGCGGGGAACGTCCCACTCGATGCCCAGCAGTTCACGTGCCACTCAGCCGAACACCCCCGGCGGCAGGATGGCGAGGATGCGCCGCACCACGATGTAGCCGAAGACGACGAGCCCGAGTCCGATGAGCCACTTCAGCCGCGAGCGCCACCGCGGCGTCACGTTGAACGGGGCCGTCAACTCGACCACGACGAGGAAGCCGATGAGCGAGACGACGAAGAACAGTTCGTACGAGAGCGACCCGAGCAGCGACAGGCCCAGCACCGTCGCCAGCATCCACGCCAGTTGCGCGTGGACGAACCGCTGTCGCCGTCGGGTCGCCATTGTGGGTGTGTTCGGGGGAGGGCGTTAGAAGGTGTCGGGCTTCGATGGCCGAGTGCGAACGCCCGCTGCCCCCATCCCTCGCAGCATCGACCACCGGTCTGCTCGTGGCGCGTCCCGTCACCGTCGCCCTCGGGTCTGGGCCAGCATCGTCGGCCCCCCTTCCGGCCTCGCTGCCGGGGATTCAGACGAGACCGTGGGAGCCTCCGCCACAGTGATACCCTGTCGTCGAGATGGGCCGGTACGATGCCCTCTCAGGATGCCCTCCTGCTCGCCGTCTGGAACTGGCTCAACCGGATGCGTGACCGCAACCCCCGCCGACTGGCGGTCCTGCTGGTCGTGACGGGTGTCGTCCTCGCCGTCCTGGGGTGGTACTTCCGGCCGTGGCTCCACGGGGTCGTCTACGGCCTCTACACGACGCCGATCGCCCTGCCGGTCGTGGTGCTCGGGTTGGTGGTCCTGGCCTTCCTCCGCCCGCGCCTCGGCACACCCGGCGCTGCCCAGGTCGCACTGGTCCTGGCTGGCTTCATGCTCTTCGTCGGCATCGGCGGTGCCGGCCTGCTGGCCGGCGAGGAACTCGGGAAGACGACGATGACCCGCTCGGACACGGCCGGCAACCTCAGCGAGACCGACCCGGCGAAGCCGCGGGTCGTCCCGCAGAGCGTGGCGACGCGGTACGCCTCGAACACCCTGAACTTCCCACAGTACCGCATCGCCGGCGGCGACATCACCGTCCGTAACGGGACGCCGTACTGGTCGTACGCGCTCGCGCCGGACGGGACGTTCAACCATCTCACCAAGCGCCAGCACGGGACGGTGCTCGTCGACATGACCGAGCAGAACGCGGAGGTCGACACCGTCGTCGGCGACCTGCAGAAGGGAATCGGCCCAGCCTTCTACAACAACTACAGGTTCGAGACGCTGAAGCGGGCCGACTACCTCGTCCAGTACCAGGACCCGTACATGGTGGTCCACGAGGGCGAGCAGTACATCGCCGTCCCGTACACGAAACCGGAGTTCCACTGGCTCCCGCTGCCGTACACGACGCCCGAATGGGGCGGGGTGGTCCTGCTCGACCGCGACGGCACCGTCGAGGACCTCTCGCCGGCGGAGGCCCGTGACCATCCCGCGCTGTCGGGCCAGAAGCTCTACCCGTTCGACCTGACCCGCCGGAAGGTCGCGGCGACGAAGTACCGCAACGGCATCGTCAACACGTTCACGAGCCACGAGGACGAGATCGAGGTCGCGCCCGTTCCGGGCGAGGGCAACAGCCAGCCGTTCCTCGTGTTCACGGGGGCCGGACCGGAGTACGTCGTCGCGGTCGAGCCGTACGGTCAGGCCCAGGGGCTGAAGGAGGTCTGGACGATCGACGCGCGGACCGGCGAGTACGAGCGGTACTCACCGACGGCGTCGCTGTTCGGCGCCCGCAAGGCGACCGACTACGTCCGGCAGGCCGCCCGGACGACCGACTGGAACCGGTTCACCCCCTCCGAGCCAATCCCCGTCGTGGTCGATAGCCAGCTCTACTGGCAGGTTCGGATCGTCCCCGAGGACAGCAGTGGCATCGCGTACACGGCGTTCGTCAATGCCCGCTCCAGCGATGTCCACGAGGTCACGACGACCGCGGAGGTGACCGCCTTCCTCCGGGGCGAGCGCGTCGACGGCGGGGGCGGTGACGGCCAGCCGGGTGACCGGACGCCGACCCTGGTCGTCGAGCGGGTCGCGCCGAACGGAACCGTCGTCGGGACGCTGGAGATATACGACGACGAGACCGTCCGCGTCCGGCAGGGGAACGCCACCGCGACGAACGCGACGAACGCGACGACCGGCCCGTCCTCGGGCTGAGGTCGTGGACGCGTCCCGAACGACCTATCCACGTCCCCGCGATACGTCCGGCTGAATGTGGCCCTGGGCCCACGCCGCGCTCGGCTACCTCGCCTACACGCTGTACCTGCGTGGCCGATTCAGCGAGCGACCGGTCGGACTTCCCGTCGTTGCACTGGGATTCGGCACCCAGCTCCCGGACCTCATCGACAAGACGCTGGCGTGGTACGTCGGCGTCCTGCCGTACGGCCGGTCGCTGGCACACTCGCTGCTGACGGGGACGGTCATCATGCTCGCCGTCGTCGCGGTGCTCCGACTCCGGGGAGCCGAAACCTCGGGGACGGCACTCGCCATCGGCTACGCGTCGCACTTCTTCGGTGACGCGTTCGGCTCGCTGGTGTCACTGAGCTTCGGCGACCTCGTGTTCCTGGCGTGGCCGCTAGCACCATCACCATCGACCGAGACGGTCGGTATCCTCACCCACCTCCGGGATATCGAGGGGTCGCCGCTGTTCCTGTTCGGCCTCGGTCTCACGGTGGTCGGGCTCGGGCTCTGGTACCGACACGGGCTGCCCGGGCTCCGGGAGCTGGTCGGACTCCTCACGTCCGAGGGGCGGTCGCCCGAGTCGGACGTGGAGTGAGCGGTCCCTCGGGGGTATGACGAGCGGGGCACTCAGTAGGTTTCTATGGTGTCATCGTCGAGTCTCCCGAAATTGCCGCCGATTCCTCACGAAGTTATCTCGTATATATGAGACTCCTCAAAAGATATAATAGATTACGACGACGAGTGACAGGTATGACCGACCCTGGCCTCGAATCGTGGACTGATGGGCTATCATCTCGCGAGCGTGTCAGGGAGATCGCGACGACACTCACCCGGCCCCGCTCCGTCGAGTGGGTACGTGAACAGGCACAGATCTCCTCGTGGCAGACCGCGAAAGACGAACTGGAGATGCTCGTCGAATTCGGGCAGATTCACGATATCGAGGGCGACGACGGGAACACGAAGTACGCTCCGAACTACCAGCTCCGATATTTCAACGAAGTAACCGAGCTGATCAATGACCACAGTCGCGAGGAGCTCCGTGAGGAGATCGCCACGATTCAAGCGGAGATCGACGAATGGAAGACCGAATTCGACATCGAATCACGGGACGATCTGGAATCGACGCTCACCGATGACGACCTCACCAGCGAGGCCATCCAGGAACGGAATCGTGTGCTTCGACAGTGGGAAACCTATGAGGACAATAAACGCCTGCTCAAGCACGCACTCGAACTCTACGACGATGCCCGGTCGCTCTACCCCGGACAGGACGGTTCACCGAACTCCTCGATGCCACTCTCCCAGTAGACTGTTCGATGATATTTCTCGCGAATCGCGCGAACCTCGTTGACATCCTCCCCGCCCTGAAGGGCGAGGATTCCCGAGCGTTGGGATATTAAGGTTCGCAACCCACCTGTTCCCTCGGGCGGAACGACCCGGAGGTTTGGTTGAACAGGTAGGCTACTGGCCGTGCCAAACGACCGTTACTCATATCCTCCGTCGGAGGACTCTGAGTTATCTTTCTCCGAATATTCACCGCACCATTCACGTCCGCGTTCATCGTCGCACCACACGACTCACAGACGTACAAGCCACGCTCCACACGATTCGCGTCACGCTTCCGCCCACAGCACGAACACGTCTTTGACGTGTCTCGCTCACTCGTTCGGTCTACGAGGATGCCGTGTTCTTCGGCCTTGTATTCGAGCAACGTAGTGAACCGGTCGAACTCCCATCCGTGGAGTTTCTTGTTTCCACGCTTGCCCCAGTTACGTGAGTCCCCGTTCTCGTCTTCACGAATCTCGCTCAAATCACCGATGGGGATACGACCGACCTCGTGGTCGATGCACTGCTCGACGATGTGCTTGGCGAGCGCGTGTAGGAAGTGGTCTTTCCGACGCGAGAGTTTCTGACGGGCACGGAGCGCACGGCGTGACGGGCCGTTCTCGCCCTCTGTGTCGTATTCGTCACGGGTGAAGTAGTGCTTGTCCTGCTTCAGCACGTTCCCCGGATACAACTCGGCCTCTCCATCGTCGTAGGCGATGGCGAGGTAGTTGTTGATACCGAGGTCGATTCCAGCCGTGTTGTCGCCGGGTGCGTTCTCGACGGGAATCTCAACCTTGCAGATGAGGTGGAGTTCCCAGCGGTCGCCGTTCCAGACGGCTCTGACCTGTTGGATGTTCTCCACGGTCACGTCTGGTCGCGTCTCGTACTCACAGAGGATGAAGTCAGAGCGGTGGTTCTTCAGGTTGAAGCCTTTGCTCAGACGGAGTTTGTTGTGCTTTGAATCGTGCTTGATACCCTTCTGCTTCCACGTCACGGTGGAGCGTGGGTGTTCGTCGCCGTGTTTGCGGTAGCCGGGTGGGTTGGCGTCTTCGTCTCCGCGTTGGCGTGCTTTGTACCAACTATTGAACGACTCAGCAAGCTCTTCGAGAACTCGCTGACTTGACTGAGAATGGAGGTCACTGTATCGTTCGTGTTCCTTGAGTTCGGATTTGAGTTCGCCGTCGTCGGGGATTTCCCCGTCTTCGTCCCACCGACCCTGCGTGTAGTATCGGGCGACGTTCCACAGTTTCGACGCGGAGAACCCGCACTGGTCGAGGTCGTCGCTCACCTGAGAGTGATTGACGATTTTCGCTCGATAGGTGCGAGTGGTCGCCAGCATCGGACTGTGTTCATAACCTGTTATGGAAGATTGTATATTAAAAGTAACGACTGGGCGTGGAATATCCAGTACTTCCATCGAACGTAGTTAGTGGAAGAGTTGTCGGCTGTATCCCCGCCCTGAAGGGCGGGGTTTTAGCCTTGCAACTTCCATAAGACCGGTGTTCGAGCGACGATTGCAGCACCGATATTCCTGACGAGGTCGTATCCTGTCGATGAAGCCGAACTTCAGATTTCGTTCGACTTCCCACAGGACTACGCGTATGATTTCTACAAGGTCCAGTGGGTCGAGCCCGAGCGTGACCTCATGATCGGATGGCATCAGGATGAAACACACATGAGTCTCGGAGAATGCCACCTCCAGATTGATCATCGAGGAGAGACGGTACAGCGAGAGGAGGCCGGGTTCCTCGATTCACACCCTCTGAACGTGTTTGAACAGCGAATTGATGGGCTAGTTAGTGTACTCGACGAACTACGGTGGGAAAACGACCGCCCCTCCATCCCGGAACACGCCATTCGTTGACATCCTCCCACGACTTCAGTCGTGGGCGTTCTCCTCAAATCTCTGTAATCGACACTAGCGGCCGACAATCTGCCCGTCCCGCAGCGTCACGGTCCGTTCGAACCGCTCGCCCAGTGCCCGGTCGTGACTCACGACCACGAGCGCCGTCTCTGCGGTGGCCTCGTCGAGCAGGTCCAGCACCCGCCCCTCGGTGTCGGGGTCGAGTTGCCCGGTCGGCTCGTCGGCCAGCACGACTGCGGGCCGGTTGGCCAGCGCCCGGGCGATGGCGACGCGCTGTTTCTCGCCGCCCGAGAGCGACGCCGGGTACTGGTCGGCGAGGTCGACGATGTCCAGCCGTTCGAACAGCGTGTCCAGCCACTCGCCGTCGTGGCTCCCGCCGTGTTCCTGCGGCAGCGCGGCGTTCTCGCGAGCCGTCAGGTCAGGGACGAGCTGGAAGTCCTGGAAGACGATGCCGACGTGGTCGCGCCGCAGCGCCGCCCGCTTGCGCTCCGGGAGCGAGGCGGCGTCGGTCCCGCGGACGAGAATCCGGCCCTCGGTCGGCGGTTCGAGCAGCCCGAGCACGCGGAACAGCGTCGTCTTCCCGGCGCCGCTCGGCCCGCGGATGAGCAGTCGGGCCTCCGGCGGCACCGCGAGCGAGACATCCGTCAGGACGCGGGTTCCACCCCGGTCGACCGAGACACCATCCGCGGCCAGCACGGGCTCGTCGGGACTGCTCGCATCCGTCGACTCCCGCCCCTCCGTTGTCATCGCCTCCGCTTCTGCCGACGGGGGCCTAACGGTGTCGACTCGATTCGAGCGTTCCTCAGTATCCAGTAATACTCTGCATTTTTACCGGAAATATGATATAGTGGCAATATTGGGGATTTAATTCAGCAATCCTTGCTGCTGGCTCTCGGGACCACCAGCGTGTGGGAGTCGACGCCGCCGGAGTGGTAGACCACGTGTCGTCGTTCGAGGAACCCTTCGTAGCGGTCGCGCGACAGCGTCTCGGGGGCCGTGGGGTACAGGTGTGCTCCGGCGGTGACCCAGTCCTCCGCCACCAGAACCGGACAGGTGGGCGGTGGTCCGCCCTGGAGCCAGCTTCGGATGGGGGTGACCTGAACGGTGGCACCGGTCTCGGTGTAGTAGTGGATGCCCACCCGGGACAGTGCGTGGTCGGTCGCATAGGAGCCGTTCACGTACCGCTCCGCGAATGTCACCCCCTGGAACTCACCAGGCGTGGTCGTACTGGGCATCGCGCCGGTGTCGAGGTCCACGTACCCGACAGGAAGGGTGGCGGCCAGCGCTATCACGAAGATGAGCGTGAGAGCCACACGCCCTGCGGCCCCTAGCCACGACGGGATTCGTTCGGAGCCACTGGCACCGGTGACGCCGCCGTCGGCCGCCACGCCCGGAATCGAAGCAGAGACACCTCGTACTGCGGGCTCTGCTCGAACCAGCACCGCCCCGAGTGCGACGCCGACGAACACGAACGCCGGCAGATGGGCGAACGACTGGACGCGGATGAGCAGGTCGAAGAACTGCGGCGTGAGCGTCGCGGTCAGCGCGTAGTAGGTGAGCGCGACGGGCGCGAGGAGCGCAGCCAATGCCGGCGTCCCACTCCCTGCACGACCCGCAGGGAGCCCGACACCGACCAGCACGACGGGAACGACGTACGCGCCGATGAGCAGCGCGACGAGGTTCGGTGACGGAACGGTCCCCGGGTAGATGGTCACGACCGTGTTCACGCCGACGAGGACGAACCAGCCACCGACCGGGAGCAACCAGGCCAGTCGGAGCGCCGTAGGCGACGCCGACCGACTCCACACGGCGAGGATGCCGACCGCGACGACCCAGGCGACGAACAGGCCGAGGGTCCCGCTCAGGAGGCCGCTGTAGGTGAGGTCCAGCCCCACCGCGGGTGCCGTAAGCGCGTACCCGAAGTAGACCGTCCAGTAGCCGCCACCAACCGCAAGCGCGGCGAGCACGTCCCAGCGGTCACGGCTCCGGACGAGCGCGGCCGTCGCCACGCCGGTCAGCGTCATCCCCGCGACGAGGCCGCTCATGTTGTGGAGCAGTGGCATCGTCAGCGTGAGCGCGACGGTCGGTATCCACCACGCCGGGCGTCGAGTTCGGAGTGCCTGCCACGCCGCCAGCGCCAGCAGCGGCACCACCAGCAGTCCGAACGCCTCCTCGTCGGGCACGCCCGAGCGCCGGAGGTAGAGCCCCTCGACGGCGATACCGAGGCCCGCCGTCGTGGCGGCGATGCGCAGCCGTCGCGTCGACCAGTCCCGCTCACGGCCGATGCGAACCACGAGTGCGACGGCGGTCAGGCAGGAGGCCCCACCCGTGACGGCGACCATCGGCTGGGCGATCCGCAGCGTCGAGACGCCGGTGACGGCCGCCAGGAACCCGTGGACGATGGTGAAGACGAGCTCGTCGGCCTGGAGCGTGGCTATCGGGAGCGCACCTCCGGTCGTCGCCTCCGCGAGTCGGGCGTACCGGAACGCGTCCAGCGTCGCCGGGTACGGGCTCCAGTACAGCGGCCACGCTCGCGTCGCGATGCCCACGGCGAGCGTCGCCAGTGCGACGAGGGCCAGTCCACGGCGGCGGTCAGTCATCGTCGTCACCTCCGACGGGCTCGGTGCCGGGACTCTCCCCGACTGAATGGGACTGCCGGGTTCGGCTACGGCCGTTCATTCCCGGGGGGTGCGGTCCGGCATCAGCGAGCAGCGAGGCCGGTGGCGCCCGGAGCGTCCCCACCAGCGCGAGGCCGGCAGCGACCAGGGTCAGCAGCACCGCGCCCACGGCACAGACGACCAGCACGGCCAGCGTCGGGAATCCGATGCGGACGCCGAAGACGACGAGCAGGTCTGCGGCGCCGAGTCCGGCGAGCGCGACCGACGCCAGGACGACCGCCAGTAACGCGGCGACGATACCGATCCGGAGTGCGTCGGAAAGCACCAGCCGCGCGACGCGAGCGGGCGTCGCACCCGTCGCGCGGAAGACGCCGAGCGTTCGCCGGCGGGCAGCGACAGCAGCCGCGAACGCGGCCGTCGTCCCGCCGACGGTCATCAGCGCCGCGAGACCAACCAGGGTCCCGACGAGCAGCCCGAAGTTCCCGAACGCCACCTCGATGGCCTGTCCGATACCGCTCGTCCCCGTCCGGCCGCTGGTCGCCAGCGCCGCGACGATGCGGTCGTCGCCGGTCACCCGGTAGGTGGCGTTCAGCGCGGTCGCATCGGTTCCGGACCCGACGCTCGCGGTGACGGTGTACTCGCCCGGTGGCTGCCTGCCGAGACGGCTGTCGAGCGCCGTTCGTTGCCCGGGCGTCAGCTGTACCTCTCGGTCGAGTGTAGCGCCAGGACCCGACAACTGCACCCGTCGCGTCAGCGTCCGGTTCCACGGGTTCGACAACCGGAGTGTCGCCGTGGGCCGGACGAGCGTGCTGGGAGTGTCCGGTTGGACTGCCAGGCGCGTCTCCACCTGCCGGGTCGCGTTCGCCGCGACGGTCACCGTCACCTCCGCGGCCGTCGCCCCTTCTGCAGTTGTCCGCACAGTGTAGGTGCCGGGCGTGGCGGGCAGTGCGAGTCGTGTCCGACCGTTGCCCCCCGTCGAAACCGAACGGTTCCACGACCCGTTCGTGACCGTCAGCGTCGCTCGCGTCGGTGCGCCCGAGGCGTTGACGACCCGGACCAGTGGCTCGGACCGAGGTGGTGCCCGCTCGGGGACGCCCTCGAGTGCGAGTGCATCGCGGGGCACGACCGTCACATCCCGTCTGGCGTCACCTGCCTGCACGGTGGCCGTCCCGGCCGCACCCGCGGGGAAGGTGACGGTCCGCGTCGTCGAGCGTAACGGTGCCAGCGTCACGTCGACGGTCCGCGTCGTGCCACGATACGTGACGGTGATTCGCTCGGTTCCCTCTGCGGGCGCGTCGTTTCGAACGGTTACGTCGACCCGGAGCTGTCCCTCCGCGGGCACTCGACCGGGTGTCGAGAGCCCGGTGACACCGATGCCGCTCCCGGTGCCCGGCGCCACGGCCGGGAGGTCGGTCGCCCGGATGAGG
>Ga0207757_100258_pt1 | contig 40506 bp, 43 predicted proteins | sample A23P3SouthBayCA_2_FD_187752 | JGI IMG/M metagenome (GOLD analysis project Ga0207757, IMG submission 187752) | Aerobic enrichment media microbial communities from Eden Landing Ponds, California, USA - A23 P3 (2) (SPAdes) | ecosystem: Environmental > Aquatic > Marine > Unclassified | place...
GTCGTCGGCGACGACGCCCTCAACTTCGCGAACATCTTCAACGAGGAGACGCGCCGCCCGATGCAACACGGCATCCTCTCCTCCGAGGAGTCCTCCGCGATTCCGATGATCAAGCTCATCACCGAACAGGTGGTGGGTCAGCCGAACCACCCCGGCGAGCGCCTCTATTTCTCCTCGCCCGCCGATCCCATCGACTCGGACCTATCCACCCTCTATCACGAGAAGACCCTCGAATCCATGCTCGGCGACATGGGCTACGAGACCGAACCCATCAACGAGGGGATGGCGGTCATCTACTCCGAACTCGCCAACCACAACTTCACGGGCCTCGGCGTCTCCTTCGGCGCAGGCATGACCAACGTCTGCCTGTCGTACTACGCCGTTCCGGTCATGAAGTTCTCCATCGCCCGGGGTGGGGACTGGATCGACGAGCAGGCCGCGCAGGCGACGGGGACCCCCGTCGACAAGGTCACCTCGATCAAGGAAGACGACTTCGAACTCGACTTCCGCACCGACGTGGGCGGCGTCGAGGGCGCGCTGGCCATCTACTACGAGAACCTACTCGACTACGTCATCGAGAACATCGCCCGCGAGGTGGACGAGGAGGACGTGGAGGAGGACCTCGACGTGCCCGTCGTCGTCACCGGCGGCACCTCTAGCCCACGCGGCTTCGAGAAACTGTTCGAGGACCACCTGCAGGATGCCTCGATTCCGTTCTCGATCAGCGAAGTAAAAAGCGTCGACGAACCGCTCTACAGCGTCGCCCGTGGCGCCCTCGTCGCCGCACGGTCCGACGAAGAACAGGAAGAACAGGAGAGCGGAGACCGGCAGGCACAGGAGTCGCCCGCCGAGGACTGACGGCCGAATCCACTGCCGGTAGTTGCCGTCGTCTCCTTTCTGCGGCCGTCAGCGCCCGCCAGCGTCGGCTTCCGCGTTGTCGGTTTCGGCGGTATCCGCAGCGTCGCCGCCGGTACTTTCGGTTCCGTCCCCGTCCCCGTCCTCGGCTCCTGTCGTCGACGGGTCGTCGCCCCCACCGGTCCCGGCGTCCGTCCCCGCATCCGCGTCCGTCCCCGCATCCGCCTCGCTCGCCCGGCGCGCGTGAAAGCGTCGAAGCGCGTCCTCCCACGACTCCCCGCCGGAGCCAGCCGAGGGGCGGGAGAGCGGTGGGCGTACCTCGACAGTCGGGTCCGCGTCGGTGTCGTGGGCGCGGTAGAACCGTCTGAGGGCGTCGTCCCACGATTCGGCTCGACGCGCCTCCCCCCGGTGTTCGGCCGCGATGCCGACGTAGCCGCAGTCTTCACAGACGGACGCCTCCCGGCCGCTCAGGGCGTACGTCGCGAGCGGGCCGCCACACTGCGGACAGTCCATACCCCCGGATTTCCGCCCCACGTATTTAGCCTTCCCCCCACCGTCGCTCGCCGTGGGGTGTACGTTTATGTGATCTCCCGGGAAAATAACTACAGTGACACGAAACACGAGACGAGCCGCGGTCGTCGCGCTGATCGTCCTCGCGGTCGGTGCCGTTGCCCTCCCCGTCGTCGCCGTGACCGAACCGCGCGACGCCCCCTCGGACACGCGATCGCCGGTACGCGTCTACGTCAGCGAGACACTCGACATCTCGTCGGCCCAATTATCCGGAGGCGGGACGGTCGGCACCGAGGAGACGACGTTCACCGCCGTCGGCGGCAAGAAGTCGTTCACCGTCGATCCGACGAACGCGAACTTCGACGGCGTTCCGGTCGGCTCCTACTACGTCAAGAGCGACAGAGACGTGCGCGCCGACCTGGTCGTGGTCCGGCCACAGGTGTACAGCATCGTCCTTCGGAACAACAACCAACAGGACGTGACCGGCCGCTCGACTGATCCGGGGAAGTTGGATCGGCTCACGATTCGGGCCCGATACAGCTTCGCCAACGCGGACCGACTCGACATCTCCGTCGTGGACCCCTCCAGCACCGAAGTCGTGACCGCTCGGATCACGGAGAACGACCAACAGATTACCGTCGACATCCCCAACCCCACGCCGGGAATCTACAGGGTCACCGCGTCCGGGAGTAACATCGAGGCCGGGAACCGAACCGTGACGGTCCGCGTCCGTGGACAGATGGCGACGGCGACACCGACGGCAACGTCGACGCCGATGGCCACGGCCACGCCAACCCCGGAACCGACGCCCACCGTCACGCCGACGCCGACGGCAACGTCGACGCCGACGGCCACGCCGACTCCAGAACCGACGCCCACGGCCACCCCTACCGCCGGCACGACGGCTGACGACGGTCCCGGCTTCGGTGTCGTCGCCCCCCTCCTGTCGCTAGTCGTGATTGCGTTGCTCGGCCGATACCGGCGCTAGTCGACCGACTGGGTTCGCTCGAACCGATACGCCGGCAGCCGGAGTTCGTCGAGTTCCGGCATGTGTTTGACGTTGTAGACGACTTGCATCTCGGCCGTCGCCGGCGCCCCGATACAGGAGAGGTGGATGCCGCGCTCGGTCATCTCGCTCGACAGGACGTGATCGATGGGGACCGTCATCTCGCCCTCGACGACGGCGACGGCACAGTTCGCACACGCACCACCGCGGCAGGCGTAGGGCCAGGCGAACCCCCGATTCTCGGCGGCTTCGAGCAGCGTCTCGCCGGGTTCGACCCGGAACTCGCCGTAGTCCTCGGCGTCGAGGTCGGCGTCGGCCGCGGCCGCGAAGAGGCCTTGGTCGTCGATCGACCACCCACGGTCCGCGATCACCTCGTAGTTGAGATACTCGACGCGGGAGCCGGGGTCGTGGTGCCCGTCGTCGACCGTCTCCTCGCCGTCGTCGACGGCTTCGGGGGCGTCCTCGCCGTTCCGCATCGCCATGATCGCCTCGTAGGCCTCCTTCACCCGCTGGAAGGCGCGTACCGAGCCACCCTGATCCGGGTGGGTTTCCATGACCCGACGGCGGTACGCCTGGTCAATCGTCGCATCGTCCGCGTCCGAATTCACCTCCAGAATCTCGAACGGATCGGCCACGGGTGGTTGTGGGGCGTGAGAACGATAAAAGAACGGATCGACGGCGACTCACTGCTCACGGGCTTCGCCGTTCGCTACCGAGACCTCGCTCCGCTCTCTCGCGCCGCTCGCAGGAACAGTCACGACTACCCGAACCCGTCGTTCACCGAGTCGAAAGTGGGGAAAATGGGCCGGCGCGAATTCGAATCACGCGAGACCAAAGGTCTCGCTTGCCCTCGTTCACTTCGTTCACGAGAACGCGGTTACGGCCACCCGAACCCGTCACTCACCGAGTCGAAAGTGGGGAAAATGGGCCGGCGCGAATTCGAATCGCGGTTACGGCCACCCGAAGGCCGAAGGATACCAAGCTACCCCACCGGCCCGCGGTCGAAGGAACGCCAGCGCCGAGTTTAACAGTTGTGATTCGATCGCTTCATACGGATTAGTGTAAGTCAGTACCGGTGGTTCGCCGAACCGCCCCGACGAACCACCAGTAAACAGTTACACTCATCCGTATCAGTACGATCGGAAGCCTCCGGTGTCGAGGAAGTTGTGCGCGACGGTGATGGCGTGGTCCGCGTGGAGTGCCTTCGGTCCGAGACGGACGCGCAGGTCGGCGCGGTCGGCCAGCACGTTGGTTTCCTCGGCGGTGAAGTCGTGGTGATCCGAGAGGACGAAAATGGGGTCGTCCGGCGGGTCGCAGTCGACGACGGGCGTTCCGTTCTCGTTGAGATGGATCAGCGTGCCGTCGAGGGCGTCGAGCGTCGCCTCGAATCCTCGGCGCCGGATCGAGACGCCGGGAGTCGATTCGACCGGCTGGTGGCCGATGGCGTCCTCACGGTGTTCGAGCGCCGTCCGGATCAGCGCGGCCGTACTCCGCTCGTCGGGATTGAGGCGGCGGAGGTCGCTCCCCTCGAAAGTGACGGTGAACGCATCGGCGAGGACGAGATGGGTGCGAACGTCCTCGCGGATGGCGTGGGAGAGGAAGAAGGCGGCGTTGACACACCGACAAAGCACGTCGAGACGGCCGGCGGCGCCCGCGAGGTCGTCGAGCGCGAAGTCGGGGGTCGTCGGGGCGTCGTGCCCGACGACGACGAACTGGCGCATGGTCGCCCTGCGCGCCCGTCGGCCTTGGGCTATTCGATCCGGACGGTCGTCGTCGCGGCGAGTCGGGAGTCGTCGACGAGGAGGCGCGCGCCGAGCGTGTGGTCGCCAGCGTCGACGACCACCCACTCGTCGGGGGCGACGCGGACGCGCTGGTGCCAGACGGCCTCGAACGTCTTGGTTTCGCGGCGGGCAAAGCGGAGGCTGCCGGCGTCGTCGGGGAGGGTGTCGACCGTCGAGGCGCGGTCGACGCCGCCCACCGACCACGTCCACGGCACGGGCGCGGTCGTGCGCAGACGAAGCGGGAGAGGAAGCCGGTTGCGGACGGTCAGGCGGAGGCGGATCGGCTCGTCGGGGGCGTAGCGCGCGCGGTCGGTCGTGCAGTCGACGACGAGGGCGCGACGGCGGAGGGTACGGGGGAGGAGTGCGTGACTCGCCTTCGCGGCGTCGAACGACCGGGTCGCCGTCGGACGGGCGGACGGCGTGGTCGGGTGGTCGTCGTCACGGGCGAGCGCGTCGGTTCGCTCGGCGCGACGGGGCGGGCGGGTCACGACTCCTCCAGTCGATCGTGATACGGACAGGCGATGGCGTGGTCGTGGCCGTGGTCACCGGCGCCGTCACGAGCGCCGGCGACGGGGTCGAGGGCGGGGTTGTCGGGCCACTCGTCGCAGTCGTCTTGGACGATGGGGCACCGCGTGTGGAACTTGCAGCCGTCCGGGGGATCAGTCGCGGAGGGGACGCTCCCGTCGAGGACGACGCGATCGCGCTCCCACCGCGGATCGGGTTCGGGGACGGCCGAGAGGAGCGACCAGGTGTAGGGATGGTACGGTGGCGAGAACACGTCCGCGACGGGGCCGACTTCGACGAGGTCGCCGAGATACATCACCGCCACGCGGTCGGCGACGTGTTGGACGACCGAGAGGTCGTGGGCGATGAAGAGGTAGGTGAGGCCGAACTCGTCCTGCAGATCCGCGAGGAGGTTGAGGATGCCCGCCTGCACGGATACGTCGAGGGCGCTGACGGGTTCGTCGCAGACGACGAACTCGGGGTCGACAGCGAGCGCGCGGGCGATGCCGACGCGCTGGCGCTGGCCGCCGGAGAGTTCCCGCGGGTAGCGGGCGGCGTGACTGGGGCGGAGCCCGACCGTCTCCAGTAGGTCGGCGGCGCGGACGTCGCGACCCTCGTCCGTGGCGAGGTCGTGGACTGCCAGCGCCTCGCCGACGGCGTCGCCGACGGTGAGGCGGGGGTCGAGGCTGGCCGTCGGGTTCTGGAAGACGTACTGGAGGTCGCGCCGGCGGGCCCGCAGATCGGACGCGGAGAGGGCGCCGAGGTCGTCGCCCCGGTGGCGGACCGTCCCGGCCGTCGGCTCCTCGAGATGGATGAGCGTCCGCCCGAGCGTGCTCTTCCCGCAGCCGGACTCACCGACGAGCGCCAGCGTCTCGCCGGCGTGGATGTCGAGGTCGACGCCGTCGACGGCGCGAACCCACTGTCGGCGGCCGAGGAGACGGTCGAGGAAGGACTCCTCGGTGGGGTAGTGTTTGACGAGGCCGTCGGCGCTGAGCAGGGGATCGGTCACGGATCGCCCTCCCCGTCGGCGTTCACGCCGTCCGTGATCTCGACGCGGAAGTCGAGTTCGCCGTCGAAGTCGGCGTCGTCGACGTAGGCGAGGCAGGCAGCCCGGTGGCCGCCGGCGTCGCTATCCGAGGTGTGTCGCACCTCGCCGTCGACATCGGCCAGCGGCGGATCGCGTTTCGTGCAGGCGTCCTCGGCGTAGGGACACCGCGGGTGGAAGCGACAGCCCGGCGGCGGCGAGGCGAGGTCGGGCGTGGTGCCGGGGATCGTCGGCAGCCGGTCGCGGTCGTCACCGATGCGGGGAATCGCGCTCAATAGGCCGGCCGTGTAGGGGTGTTTCGGACGATAGAACAGGTCGTCGACGGGTGCGCGTTCGACGGCCTGCCCGGCGTACATCACGACCACGCGGTCGCAGAACCCGGCGACGACGCCGAGATCGTGGGAGACGAGCTGCACCGCGAGGTCGTCGTCAGCGAGGTCGTCGAGCAGGTCGAGCAGTTGGGCCTCGATGGTCACGTCCAGCCCCGTGGTCGGTTCGTCCGCGATGAGCAGGTCGGGGTCGCCCGCGAGTGCGATGGCGACGACGACCCGCTGGGCCATGCCGCCCGAGAACTCGTGGGGATACTGGGTGGCTCGGGTGGCGGGGTCGGGGATGCCGACCCGATCCAGCAGCGAGACGGCGCGGTCGTGGGCGGCCGCCCCCTCGCGGTCGGTGTGGACGCGCACCGCCTCGGCGACCTGCTCGCCGACGGTGTAGACGGGGTCGAGCGCCGTCTCGGGGTCCTGAAACACCATGCCGATCTCGCCGCCGCGGAGACGACGGAGGCGGTCGGGCGAAGCGTCCAGCAGTTCCTCGCCGTCGAATCTGATCGACCCGCCCTCGATCCGTCCGGGGTCGTCGAGCAGGCCGAGGACGGCAAGTGCGGTGACGGTCTTGCCCGCGCCGCTCTCGCCGACGACGCCGAGGCGTTCGCCGCGGTCGAGGGTGTAGGAGAGGGCGTCGACCGCCTGCACGGCACCCTCTTCGGTGTAGAAGCGCACGTCGAGGTCGGACACCTCCAGCAGCGCCATCAGCGCGCCTCCCGATACGTGTCGGTGTCGGCATCGGGGTCGAGCGCGTCCCGGACGCCGTCGCCGACGAGGTTGATCGAGAGGACGAAGAGGAAGACGGCGAGGCCGGGGAAGACGGTGACCCACCACTCGCCGCCGACGAGCGTGTCGCGCCCGGCCGAGAGCATCGATCCCCACTCGGCGGTGCCGGGCTGGAGGCCGAGGCCGAGGAAGCCGAGCGCCGCCGCCGAGAGGACGACCGTCCCCACGTTGAGCGTCGCCTGCACGATGACGGGCGCGATAGCGTTGGGGACGACGTGCCGTCGGAGGATGCGCCGGTCGCTCGCGCCGAGGGCCCGCGCCGCGAGCACGTAGTCGCGTTCGCTCACGCCCAGCACTTCCCCCCGGATGAGGCGGGCATAGCCGATCCAGCCGACGGCGACCAAGGCCCCGACGAGCTTCCAGAAACCCTGGCCGAAGACGGCGACCAGCGCGATGGCGAGGACGAGAAAGGGGAAGGCGTAGAGCACGTCGACCAGCCGCATGATCGTCTCGTCGACCCAGCCGCCGACGTAGCCCGCGACGGCGCCGAGGGGGACGCCGACGAGCAGGGCGAGGGACACGGCGATCACGCCGATGGAGAGGCTGTACCGACCGCCGTAGAGGACACGCGAGAACACGTCGCGACCGGCCCAGTCGGTGCCGAAGGGGTGGGCGAGCGACGGCGGGCGGTAGGCGGGCGCGATGCCGGAGGCGCCGGGATCGTACGGCGCGAGGGCGACCGGCTGGACGACGACGCCGCTCACCTCGATCGGTCGGGCGAAGACGGCGAGCAGTGCCATGACGGCGATGACGGCGAGGCCGGCGACGGCGGCGTGGTCGCGGCGGAAGCGAGTCCAGGCGCGACGCCAGCGATCGGTCGTCGGGGTCGTCGCCGCGGCGGCCTCGGCGTCACCGTCGGCGTCGTCGCTTTCGAACCCGCGAACACGGAGTCGGCCGCGGCCGTCGAGTGGGTTTCGGGGCATGATCAGTAGGTGATGCGGGGGTCGAGCCAGGCGTACAACACGTCCGCGAGCAGGTTGGCGACGACGACCGCCGTAGCGACGAGCAACACCACCGCCTGCACGACGGGGAAGTCGCGCTGGAGGATGGCGCGCACGAGCAGGCGGCCGAGGCCGGGCCACGAGAACACCCGCTCGATGACGACGGCCCCGTCGAGGAGGAAGGCGATCTGTACCGCGGCGACGGTGACCACCGAAACCAGCGAGTTGCGCAGGACGTGTTTGACGATTACGGTCCGCTCGTCCAGACCCCGCGCTCGGGCGGCCCGGACGTACTCCTGCCTGAGCTGTTCGGTGACGGCCGAGCGAGTGAGCCGAGTAAAGAGCGCGGCCGAGGCAGTGCCAAGGGTAAGGGACGGGAGAACGAGGAAGGCGAGCGACTCGGGGGCGAGGAGAGGGGCGACGGGCGGGATGACGGGGGCGAGGTCGAGGTGGACGCCGAACAGGAGGAGCAACAGGAGTCCGAGCCAGAAGTTCGGGGTGGCGATGCCGGCGAGCGCGACGATCCGGCTCCCTTCGTCGAGGAACGTCCCCCGGCGGACGGCGGCGACGACGCCGGTCGGGACGCCGACGAGCAGGGCGATCAGGAAGGCGGCGCCGCCGAGGACGAGCGTCTCGGGGAGGCGCTCGGCGATGGCGGCGGTGACACTCCGGTCGGAGACGACGCGGTCGCCGAAGTCGAGGTGGAGCACGTCCGACAGCCAGAGCAGGTACTGGTTCCAGATGGGTTCGTCGAGGTGGTACTGGGCGCGCAGCGCCGCCCGGAGTTCGGGCGTTGCCTCCTGAAACTGGAGGACGTAGTCGACCGGTGTGCCCGGGAGGAGTTTCACCAGCCCGAACGTGAGCACGGAGACGCCAAGGAGGATGGGAAGAGTGAGCAGCGTCCGCCGGAGGACGTAGCGCCGGAGCGACATCACCCGCCTCCGGTGGTGGTGTAGGTACCCGCCCACGGCGCGTAGATGGCGGTGAACTCCCCGGAGTCGAGCGGATAGGTGCGGAAGCCGTCGACGGCGTCGGTGCGGAACGCCTCGATGCGCGTGCCGAAGCGGACGAACGCGACGGGAGCGTCGGCGACGACCTGGCGCTGGGCCTGCTCGTAGCGGTCGCGCCGCGCCGCGGTGTCGTAGGTGGTGAGCGCCTCGTCGAGCAGGCGGTCTACCTCGTCGTTGGCGTAGTGGGCGGCGTTACAGCACGACGGCGTCGCCTCTCCGCTGTAGAACAGGTTGCGCAGGTACGTGTCGGGGTCCCAGCCGCCGGACCAGCCAAGCGCCATCATGGCGTCCGAGCGGTGCGAGTCACCGGCGAGCACGCGCGAGATGTAGGTGTTCCACTCGAACTGTTCGAGCGAGACGTCGAAGTAGTCGGTCCGGTTCAGTTCGTCGCGGACGAGTTGTGCCCACCGCACCCGGTCGCCCGTCTCGTTGGTGACGATGGTCGTTTCGTAGGGCGGGTCGATACCGAGGTCGGCGAAGCCCGCATCGAGCAGTTGGCGGGCCTGCTCGGGGTCGTACCGCATGTGTTCGTCGCCCATCTCCTGCAGGAAGGCGTCGGAGGTGTAGTCCGAGAGGAGGGGCGAGATGGGGGCGTACGCGGGCTGGCCGATACCACCGTACACCGACTCGATGATCTCCTCGCGCGGGACGAGTCGCGAGACGCCCTCGCGGACGTCGCGGTTCGAGAACGGCTCGGTGGCGAGCGGGAAGACGAGCATCTCGAAGCCGCCGGCGAGGCGGTCGGAGACGGTGATTGCGTCGTCCTGCCGCAGGTCGGCCACCGCGTCGGTCGGCGGGTTGTTGGCGAGGTCGATGTCGCCACCCTGGAGGGCGGCCAGTTGGGAGGACTGTTCGACGATGATGCGGAAAGTGACGGTTTCGATCGGTGGAGTGTCCGGAACGTCTCCGCCCGCGTACCAGTGGTCCTCGTTGCGGACGATCCGGTAGAGCCGGTCGGGTTCGTGCGTGTCGAACGCGTACGGGCCGGTGCCGACGGGACCGTTCGAGAGATTGAGGTCGCCGGTCTCGGCCGCCTCGGGGACGATGGGCACGCCCCCGAGCGAGAGTCGAAACGGAGCGTAGGGTTCGGAGAGCGTCACGTCGATCGTGGTGTCGTCGCGGACCGTCGCGTCGTCGTACCAGAGGAACACGTCGGACTCACGGGGCGTCCCCTCGTAGCGCTCGAAGGTGGCCTTCACGTCGGTGGCGGTGAAGTCGCTCCCGTCGTGGAAGGTGACGCCCTCGCGGAGCGAGACGCGCCAGGTGAGGTCGTCCTGCTGGTCGACCGACGTGGCGAGGGTCGGGCGGACGTTGCCCTCGAAGTCGACGGAGACGAGGGGTTCGTAGACGAGGCCGAACGCCTTGCGGGACGTCGTGTCGTTCGCCTGCGTCGGATCGTACGTGCTCACGTCGGCGCCGAGCGTCGCGACGAGTTCCGTCCCGTCGCCGGAGCCGCCGGCACAACCAGCGAGTCCGGCGGCGCTCGCCGCCCCCACCCATCGCAGCAGTTGGCGGCGCGATGTGGTGAATGGTGGCATACTACCAGTCCGTCGACCGACGCCGAAATATGCTACGGTCGGTGGGCCGGACCGTCGACGCGTGGCGGGCGGCGTCAGGCGGACTCGGGGGCCGGCGTCGGCGGGGGCGTCGGCTGCCCGCCGCGCTCGCCACCGGCCGGCGGTCGCTGCGGCTGGTCCGCGTCCGGCGGTTCGGGGGCGCCCGACCGCTTCTCGCCGTCGACGAGGAAGTCCGCGAGGTTGCCGACGAGGACGTCGTTGTCGGCGGTGTAGGCGTTCTCACGGGTGACGAAGTCGGTGTCACCGACGGCAGTGACGTTGCCGCTCCGCACGAGCACCGCGTACTGGCCGGCGTCGCGGGTGGTCGACAAGTGGGTCTCCTCGGTGCCGACGAGCGCCCGCGTGGCGCCGGCGGTCCGGAGCGGGACGGCCTCGCGCATCACGACGCGGTCGACGCCGTCCGTGAGCCCGGCGTTGCCCGTCGGACGGGCGTAGATGCTCTTGAAGTTGTTGTCGTTCTCCGCCATGTTGTAGAGGTAACCGGAACCGTAGGCGACGCCGTAGGTCGACCCGAGCGCCGTGGTGCTCGGGGCGGTGGGCTGGAGGCCACCGAGACCGAACAGGAGGCCGCCGGAGGCCTGCACCGACGGCGGATCACCCATCACGAGGACGCGCCCGCCGGCGTTGGTGAAGGCCTCGACGCCCGCGAGTTCGTCGCTGGTGAAGCGCTGTTGCGGGCTGGCGATCAAGAAGGCGTCGGCGGAGCGAAGCGACTCGTTCAGGCTCTGTCGCTGCCCGCGGTAGAACCGCACCTGGTGGCCGTTCTCTATCAGCGTCGACAGCAGGGGTTCGAGCTGTGTCTTCGTGACGCCGTTCTCGTGTCCCACGTCGACGAGGATGGTCTTGCCGGTGGCGTCGCTCTCCATGGTGATCTCACCCTCCTTTGGCGTCTCCTCGGGGAGGATGGTTCCGGGCTGGAACTGCTGGTTCTCGACGCTCACGGGGCCGGTGTCGGCGTCGTCCGCCGAGCCGAGGGCGTATGGCGTCAGGGCGGCACCGCCGACGATGGCGGCGACGACGACGACGAAGACGACTGCGAGTCTGGATTTAGGCGCTGACATTACCGATCACCTCGTCGTGGGTCTGGACCTCGCCGTACACCATCAGGAAGGTCGGGCTGTCGACGGCGTCGTAGCCCGCAGGGCTCTGCTCGACGACGACCGTTCCGCCGTCGTTCGCGCTGAGCAGGATGAGGCCGCCGACACGGGGTGGCTCCTTGCGGACGACCTCGTAGTTCTCCAGGCCGGCCGCCTCGGCGGCCGCGTCGATGGCCTCCGGCGTCGAGCCGATTTCGTCGGCCATGCCGTTCTCGACGGCGCGGGCGCCGGTGTACACCTTCGCGTGCGCGACCTCAGTGCGGGAGAGTTCGAGTTCGTCACTGCGGTGTTTCATGACGCTCCCGACGAACGCGCGCTGGAGCGTCTCGATCTGTGCACGGCGCTGGTCGGCGGTCGCGCTCGCCTTGTCGGGACCGGTCTTGATCTCGCCGGGGATCGAGGGACCGGGCGCTGCGCCGCGGACGCCGACGCTCCCGACGATGGAGGCCGGGGTGACGTAGATATCGCGAGCGGGAAGCATCGCGTAGTAGGCGCCGGACGCCCCGGTCGATTTGACGCTCGCGACGACGGGCATCACCTCGGCCGTCCGCTGGACGGAGAGGTAGAGCTGTTCGCTCGCGGCCGCCGACCCGCCGGGACTGTCGACGTTTAGCACGACCGCATCGATCGATTCGTTCTCGCGGGCCTCGCGGAGATCCTCCTGGACGGCTGTCACCGAGTTGGCGGAGATGAACCCCTCCACCGAGATGACGGCGACTCGACCGTCGGGGGCCGTCGCCCGATCGTAGGCGACGGGTGCGAGGACCGCACTCAACAGGATAGCCGCGACCACGACGATGGCGTAGGACTGCCACCGAGCCGAGGTCGAGCCATCTGATCCGTTCGACATTGCAGTTCGGCGTCGGCGGGCCGTCCGGTAATAAGCTGGCTTGGCAAAAACGCGGATTGTACCTATCGGATGGGTCGTGTTAGCATTGGTATCGATTCCATCAGACGGCGAGAGCTTGGAACCATCTGGCGTCGTCGGCGAGAAACGTGGCGGATTCAACACGTGTTTCTGTCGTAATTCGCTGAGACACCTCCGTATGGCAGGCGTCCTCAGACCGCGCGGATCGCGTCGCCGTCGAGTTCGAGCGCGTCGATGTCCGCGTCCGTCAGCGGCACCTCAACTTCAATCTCGACGAGGTACGCCTCGTCGGCCAACTGCTCGTGTCCGAGAACCGTGTGACACGGGTACGGCTCGTCGAACGTCTCCCAGTAGACCGCCTTGTAACCGTCGTAGTAGTGTTCCTTCGGGTCGACGATGTGCGTCGTCACTTTCGCCACGTCGGCGTACGTCTTGCCGATCGTCTCCAGTAGGACGCCGACGTTCTCGTAGGCCTTCCGTGCCTGCGTCTCGATGTCGTCCCCGACGACAGTCGAAGTTTCGTCCATCGCCACCTGACCGGCCATGTAGAACGTTCCCCCGTCGATTATCGCGTGGTTGTAGCCGATCTCGCGGGCGTCCTTGAGTTCGGGCGGGTTGATCGCGTACCGGGTCATGGCCAAGGCTCTGCGGACGCCAACAAAAAAAGCCCACCCTCCGGATGGTGGGTCACGGGCGACTCATACGGATTATTGTGACTGTTTACCGGTGGTCTGTCGGACTGTCTCGACAGACCACTGGTGCCGACTTACGATAAACCGTATCAGGCGGACGCGAGGGAGCGAACCGTCTCCGCGAGGACGCCGCTGGCTCTCGCGCAGTCGTCCCAGTCGGTCCACTCCCGCGGCGAGTGCGAGACACCGTCCACCGAGGGCGCGAACAGCAGGCCGGCGTCCGTGACGGCCGCGAGGTTCGCCGTGTCGTGCATCGCGGCCGAGTACAGTCGAACCGACTCAACGCCTCGCGCCGTCGCCGCGGCGTCTGCGGCCGTGAGACACCGCTCGCTCATCTCGTTCGGCGGGGTGTCTCGGTACCGCGTGAGCGACGCCTCGACGCCGCGCGTTCGCTCGATGCGTGCGAGACTCGTCCGGCAGCGCTCGACGAGGCGATCCATCGCGGCGTGGTCGACATCTCGGATGTCGAGGTGGTACCGTACCCGCTCGGGGACGATGTTCCGCGCGTTCGGCTCGATCCGCCCTTCACCGGCGGTGCCGACGACTGCCTCGCTCCGCGTCGCGAGTTCCTCCGCCGCGCGTTCGAGGTCGAGGACGAACTCCGAGGCGGCAGCGAGGGCGTCCGTGCGCTCGAACATCGGCGTCGACCCGGCGTGGTCCGCCTCGCCCGTTACCGTCACCTCGCAGTTCGTGATGCCGGTGATCGACTCGACGAGGCCGACGCCGGCCTCGGCCGCCGTCAGCCGCATCCCCTGCTCGATGTGCAGTTCCATCCACGCGTCCCACTCGCGGGCGTCCACCTCGGCGTCGCCGTCGAACCCGATCCGTTCGAGGCACTCGCGGAGCGTGACTCCATCGTCGTCCGTGAGCGCGAGTGCCTCCTCGGTGTCGCGGTGGCCCGCCGCCACCGAGGACCCGAGCGTGCCGACACCGAACCGGGCCCCCTCCTCTTCCGTGAAGCAGACGACATCGAGGGGCCGGGCCAGCGACGCATCACTCGCCTGTATCGCCCTGACGGCCTCCAGCGCGCCGTAGGTGCCGAGCGGCCCGTCGAAGATACCGCCGCGCGGGACGGAGTCGAGGTGGCTTCCGACCGCCACGGGCGGGGCGTCGGGGTCGCAATCCGGTGGTGTCCACCGACCGACGACGTTGCCCACGGCGTCGACGCGAACGTCGAGGCCTGCGTCTTCGAGCCGTCCGACCAAGTATTCGCGTGCGCACCTGTCGGCGTCGCTCCCGGTCAGCACCGTCCGCCCCCGCCCCACGTCGGCGTCCACCGTGCCGAACGTCGCGTTCGTCTCGAGGTCCTCGCGGAGCCGCGTCGCGTCGATCTCCATACGCGACGCTCCACGGCGCGGATAATAAACCTGCGACCGCCGTTCGGCAACTGTCGCCGTATGGAGTAGTCACACCATCATGTCTCTCGGCGATAGTGTTCAGATAAGCCAGCAAAACTGGGAGCACCTCGAACGCCCCGCCTCGCTGGAGTCGGGGACGATCACCCTCGTGACGAACGTCGTCAAGATGGCAGACGACCGCCAATCAAACACCGTCTCTACTCGTCGCTGGATCTTGCGACAACCCCCGGATGAACCGTCTCCGGTACAATCGCCGCTGGATGGCTGAAACGGGGTTCTCCTCGGTCAAGCGCACACCCGGCTAGTGCGCGTGCGCGAAGTTGGCACCTCGTTCTCAAATGTGCCGCCGACAATCTTCGCCGAACAGTCAGATACACGGTAAACTAACCGCTATCGGTCGGTTTCTACTCGCTGGCTGATCGAGTGAAGCCGACGAAATCGACCTCAATGTAGCGGTCCTACGAAGCAAAAAATTCGAACTGCTACTACGTGAATTAAATTATTGATATCTGATAATTCTGACTGTTTCGCCGCTCCGTGAGACGCCGCTGTTGACCCGATGGTTGGACCCAAACAGCGCACTGACGATTACCCGGAGAGGAGGTCGTGTTCGGCAGTATCGCCTTGGCTCCGATATAACAGTAGGTTGGTCTTTAGCGAGACGTCGTCATCGTCGTCCGTCGGGCGTTCTTCGGCTCGAACGTTGGAGACGAATCGCCGGGTTCGGGAAGGGGGTTTTCGGCCCACGCATACTCGGTGTCGAACCGTTCGACACGGGTAGCCAGCATACCGTAATCCTCGCGGTAGAGGAATGCGTCCTCGCTGAACTCGGAGCGCTCGGTACCGCGTTCGCGGGTCACTCTCCGTGGCACCCGATACTGGATGTCGTCTGTGAGGAGGTTCAGCTACTCGTGAAGCCGATCGTCGTCCCGCAGTTCGGCCTCATGGTTGGCAAATTTAGTACATTCGAGGTGCAGTTCGTAGTCGTGTAGTCGGTTGCTCTCTTTCGTCATTTGAGGCGGTGAAACATTGATCCGTCCTATTGGCGGTGCGGTTCGTCGATCACGGAGTTGAGTGTTCGTGGAGCCACGGTGAGTTGGTTCCTATTCGTGAATTGCGTTTGTACTACATAGTTTCGTTACTGCCACATGGTGGGTCTGATAGTCTGATTGAACGGAGTGAGGGGAGGAGACAGCTACCCAGAACGGGGCGTGGGGGCGACGAGTTCGACTGGGTGTGTGACATCGCGCGCGAATAAGTCGTGCATCTGTTCGGTACAGGAGGTTCCACTGGCGACGAGTCGGCGGTCGTCCTCACTGGCGAACTCTTGACGGAGGTCGTCGCCAACATCCATCGAGAGCCCATAGTATTCGGATTTGTAGCCGAAACTCCCCGCCATTCCACAGCATTCGACATCCGAGGTAATGACATCGAACCCGAGATCGCCGAGAACTGCCTCAGTGTAGGCCGCGACTCCGAGGGTTCGCTGCTGGCAGTGACTGTGGAAGGCGATGGGGCCGTCGGGATCGGCAAGGGAATCCGTATTCGCGCCGTTTGCGAGGAGGCCATAAACGTACTCCATGACTTCGTAGCTATTCTCGGCGATGCGTGGATCGACATCGTCGTCGAGAAGCGTCTCGTACTCTCGGCGTAGCATCGCGAGGTCCGATGGTTCGACGACGACGACGTCGAAGTCGGCATCGAGGTACGGGGCAAGATCGTCAGTGACCTTTTCGGCATGTTTGGTTGCGGTCCGGATCATACCCTGAGAGAGGGGGGCGCGTCCGCTCTCGATGGGAGTCGACAATTCCACGTGTACTCCGAGGGCTTCGAGAGTACGGATCGCCGCTTTCCCTCGGTCGACGAGGACGTGATTCGTGTAGCTATCCGGATAAAGTACGACCTTGCGCGTTGGGCTAGCGTTCGGGGTATGCGGACGATGCGACTCAAACCAGTCAACAAGCGTCTCGCGCTGAAATTCGGGAAGGTCGCGTTCGGGCGCGACGCCGAGATAACGGTCCATCAGTGATCGTACAATACCACTGTCCGTCATCCAGTTCGAGAGCGGGGCGCACCGACTCCCGAGTTTTGCCAGCGTCCCAAAGTTGCCGAAGAAGCGGCTTCGTAGAGGAACCGATCCCTCAGCGTCGGGCGTCAATCCCTCAACGAGAAAGTCAAACTCTGCCGGCGTCGCCTCCCCATTGAGTCGGTCTCGGACGACCGTATTGATCCAGGGAATGTCGATTTTTACTGGGCAGGCGTTTACGCACCGCGAACAGCCAGTACAGAAATCGTTGAACTCGGCGGCGGCCTCTTCGCCACGGATCCCCGCCTCCCATCCTGTCGCGATACCACCAGTGTAGGTTTCACCGCCGAACGCGTGACCACCGACATGCTGGAAGTTGGCACAAGAGTTGGCACACGCACCACACCGTATACAGTACAGCGTCTCGCGCAACTCGGCATCCTCACGCATTGCCCTCCGTCCGTTATCGACGAGAACCAGGTGAAACTCCCGTTCGTCGTCACCGCTTCCTAGAGGTTCGTCGGGACACTCGAAGTCGATGGTTGGTGACTCGACGGGAGGTGTCAGCAGTGAGATGTACTGAGAGATATCCTGCCCCGTCGCCGATTTCGATATGAGTTCGATGAATGGCTCGAGATCCTGGACGCTCGGGATGACTTTCTCGATGCCAGCGACAGCAACATGGACGTTCGGTGTGACTGCGCTCTTCCGGGCGTTCCCCTCGTTCGTCACGAGCGTGATCGTGCCAGAGTCGGCGACAACGAAGTTTGCACCCGTCATGCCAATATCCGCAGCTTCGATTTTCTCGCCGAGGAAGTCTCTGGCGAACGCGGTGAGAGCTTCAGCCGAGTCGAGCGGTCGATCGGTATCGAACTCCGCCTCGAAGAGTTCCGTAATGTCCTCTCGGGACCGGTGAAGAGATGGCCCGACAAGGTGAGAGGGTGCCTCGTCGGCGATCTGAAGGACGAATTCGCCGAGGTCAGTCTCCCAGACCTCAATGCCAGTATCTTCGAGAGCCTCGTTGACTTCAAGTTCCTCGGTTGTCATCGACTTCGACTTCACGACCGTCTCAGCCCCGGTCGACCCAGCGACGCTCGTAATGTACTCGTTCGCATCCGCCGCGTCGTCGGCGACGTAGAGGGTACCACCGTTGGCGTCCACGCTCTCACGGAGTGTCTCGATCAGTGTCGGGAGGTTCTCGATTGCGTCCTCTTTGATTGCTCGAGCTTCGGTCCGCAAGGCCTCGTACTCGTCGAACTGTGCGGTCGTCTCATACCGCTCCTGGTTCAGGCGCGAGACGTTCTCGTGGACGGCGTCTCCCTCCCTCTGGATGAGTTCTCGGATCTGCTCGGCCTTCCGGCGGCGGGATTGGTGTGAGCTCATAGCCCCTCCACGAACACGACGGTGACTTGTTTTGGACCGTGGACACCTTCGACGAGGGCACCCATGTCGCCGGTCGAACTCGCGCCGGTAGCGAAGACCGATGTTCCGCCAGCATTCAGACGGCTGTCGAGGTAGTCGGTCGCATCATCGATGGTCGAGAAGAGATCACTCTCGCAAACGACAGCAACGTGGGACGGAGGGTACAGACTGACCGGCTCGGTCCCGTCTGCGTCGCTGTTGATGAGAAGCGTCCCGTACTCGGCGATGGCCTTTCCGGCCGCTGTGACGCCTGTTTCGGCCTCCTGTAGGTGTCGGGGTGTCGGCGGTGTCTCGACTACTGTGTCGGCAAGAGAGAGCTCTTCTGTGTCGAGAGGAATGCCGACCGCCGGCTCTGTCACAACTCCGTCCACGGTCGCTGCGAAGTCACCGGGCTCTGTCGTCGTCATCGTGACCCCGATATCCGAGAGTGAGGAAGCGAAGCGATCTACGATAGCCGTTTCCATAGTAATATTCTAGCGACAGCTTAGTAAGAGTTGACGGCTCCTTATGGAGGGATCTAACGCATTCCCGGAGTCGTGGTTCGACCACCGAACGCCACTTATAAAGGGTGGCTCGAAACTGCGTCGCTTGATCCAAACGAACCTCTAGTCTGGGAACGCTGCGGCCGACGAACCGCCTAACGGAGGGACGAGGTTTACCCTCCTCACCACTCAATCGGTGGTATGACTACGGCGCCCGAACTCTCGGGGCTCTCGTCGCGGATGCCACAATCGGGGATCCGCGAGGTATTCGACGCAGCCCAGTCCTACGACGACCTTGCAGATTTGAGTATCGGCGAACCGGACTTCTCAACGCCTGATCCGGTCGCATCAGCTGTCGCCACTGCCGTCGGAACCGGCGTAAGCAGTTACACAGAGACGCTGGGGCGCCCCGACCTCCGAGCCGCTCTTGCGGAGAAACTTGCAGGAGAGAACGGTATTGACGTGGACCCAGACTCAGAATTGATCGTCACACCCGGTGCGATGGGGGCACTGTTCGCCACAGTGCAGGTACTCTGTGACCCAGGTGACGATGTGATCGTCCCGACGCCCTACTGGCCGAACTACCGCGGCCACGTTGCGAGCGTAGGCGCGCAGTTTGTCCCCCTCGAAACGGATCCTCGGGAAGGATTCGTCCCAGACCCTGAAAAACTGGCTGCCGCGGTGACCCCGGATACGACGATGGTCGTGTTGAATACGCCAGCTAACCCGACAGGGACCGTCACGTCAGCAGAGCGATTGGCTGCGCTTGGCGAGGTTGCGGCCGAGAATGATCTGTGGATCGTCGCCGACGAGACGTACGAGGATCTCGTATACGACGGCGCGACGCATCACTCGTTGGCAAGCGATCCTGCGCACTTCGAGCAGACGGTCACGATCCACAGCTTCTCGAAGTCGTACGCGATGACTGGCTGGCGGGTCGGGTACGCTAGCGGTCCAGAGCACGTCATCGACGCAGTACGCGTCTTGCAGGAACACACCATTTCATCTGTCGCCGAACCGGCACAGATCGCGGCCCTCGCCGCCCTCGACAACCGCCACGTTGTTGACGACGTCCGCGATGCGTTCACTAGGCGCAGGAGACTGATTCTCGATCGTTTGGGCGCCATCGACGGAATCGACCCCGGCTCCCCTGGCGGAGCATTTTACGTGTTTGCGGACGTGTCGGCACACACCACCGACAGCCAAGCGTTCGTCGAGCGCCTCATGGCGAACGCCGGCGTCGCTGCCGTCCCCGGAGCAGTGTTCGGTGACGCTGGAGAAGGTCACATTCGATTTTCATACGCGACCGACATCGACACCATCGAGACTGCGATGGATCGGCTCGAGGAAGAACTCAACGCACGCTGACTTTCGGTCGTGGTTCCGAACCAGTTCAGTCTCGTATTCGAAACCGGCAGTCGTTCTCTTGGTCGCTGTTCCCATCCTACGCCCGTGACCGCCGCGGGAGTCTACTCCCGGCCCGCATATGGAGGTTACAGCTATAACCCTCGACGAGGGGTTGTCCAAGTATGACAGACCCCATACGCGTCGTCATGCTGGATCCGGATTGGTTTGGCGACGTTGAGGCAGAGCGCGAGCATTTCGAACGCCTGTTGGACACGGATGTTGTTGTCGAGGGGGTAGACTGCACCGACGCAGAGATTCCGGACACCGTCGGCGAAGCCGACATTCTACTCTCTCACTACACTGGTGTCTCGGCAGCGAGCATGGACGCGACTTCCTGTTCGGTGATCGCACGGTACGCGACTGGCATCGACGGTATTGACGTCGAAGCAGCGACTGAGCGCGGGATTCGCGTTACACGCGTGCCGACCTACTGCAACGACGAGGTGAGTCTTCATAGCATCTCACTCGCATTGTCGCTCGTACGCGGACTTCCAACCTACAATGCGGCAGCGGCGGACGCTCGATGGGAATGGGCGGATGCCGTCCCAATCCCCGCGACGGGTGACCTCACGTTTGGTCTCCTTGCGTTTGGCAACAAGGGACGGGCGACCGCAAAGAAGGCAGGTGCGCTCGGGTTCGATGTCTGTGCATACGATCCCTATGTTGACGACGACGTCATCCAAGCAGCCGACGTGACGCCCGTCGACTTCGAGACGCTGCTCGGGACGGCAGATGTCCTCTCGATCCACGCTCCGCTCACCGATGAAACCGAAGACATGATCGACGCGGATGCTATCGACCGACTCGATGACGACGCGGTACTCGTGAATACCGCTCGCGGTCGTATTGTTGACGAGGATGCCCTCCTCACAGCGTTAGAAGACGGGCGACTTCGTGGTGCCGGTCTCGATGTGTTGCGTCGGGAACCGCCACGCCCGGAGAATCCGCTGCTCGACCGCGAAGACGTCGTCATCACGCCCCACGCGGCGTGGTACTCGACGAAGACAGCACGCGTCCTCCGACAGCGGGGAACCGAAATTGCCGTCGCTGCCTTCAATGCCGAAGAGACTGAGGGCCTCGTCAACCCTGACGCCTACGTCTCGTCCGGGTAGACGAACACGTCGGCCGCGTCCCAACCGATAGTCACTTCGTCACCGCGACTGTGGACGACTTGGCTATCCACATCTTGGTTGATGACACGAACGGTGGTTTCCAGGTCAGGAATGTTGGCGTGGAACTGGGTCCGGTCGCCCTCGAACGGAACCTGTTCGATTATACCACGGTAAGTGTTGTTGCAGTCGCCTCCGAAGGCGACGTGTTCAGCCCGGATGGCGAGGGGGAGGTCATTGACGCCCACGATTTGCGGCGTATTAGGGACTGTAATCAAGCCGTCCGCGACGCCGCTGTCGCGGTGTCACCACTCTGATCTACAACGGAGCCGTGGAGCAAGGTCGAGTTCCGCATAAAGTCTGCGCGAACGAGGACTTGGGAGAGGCGTAGACATCCTGTGCGGTGTCAAGTTGTTCGAGGCCACCCTCTCGGATAACGGCAATTCGGTCGGTCATCGATAGGGCCTCGGTCTCGTTATGAGTAACGTGTACGATGGTAAGTTCGGTCTCCTCGTGGATATGAGCGAGTTCAGCCCGTATCTCTTCTCGGAGCTTCTTGTCCAGCGAACTCAACGGCTCGTCGAGTAGGAGGAGGGTCGACTCGTAGACGATGGCACGGGCAAACGCCACACGTTGCTGTTGCCCCCGAGAGGTCGTCGACGGGTTTGTCGGCGTAGTCGGTCGGTAGGCGAACGAGTTCGAGGACGTCCTCCACCTTTTGATCAATGTCGTCGACATCCTCACGACGCATCTTGAGCGGGAACGAAATGTTCTCCTTGACCGTCATGTGCGCGAAAAGCGCGTGGCTCTGGAAGACGAGGCCGATGTCCCGCTCGTTCGGCGGCGTGTCAGATACCGGTTCGCCGTCGATGTAGATCTCGCCCTTAGTCGGAGTCTCGAACCCAGCGATCATGTGTAAGAGTGTTGTCTTCCCTGCACCGCTCGGTCCCAGTATCGTGAGAAACTCGCTCTCTTCGATCGGAATCGTCACGTCGTGGCGGCCCAAATTGATCCAGACTCCTTGGTTACTCCATCGATACGAACGACGGAATCGGTAGATTCAGTCACTGTCTGGTTGAATTACTGGATTGGCATCGTCTACTGATCGTACCTGTGCTCGTCTTGGACGATGTGAGATATCCCACCACATGGCGGGACACTTATACTCATGTGATAAGAAATTTCAAAATGTTTTTGATTATTTTGTTCTCCGCACGCCGAAGATGTTCCTCGAAGGTACGTCGAGAGACACCCATTTCATCGGCAATATCGCCCGTCGTCGCCCCACGTGGAATCTCATAGTACCCGGCGTCGACTGCAAGAGAGAGCGCGCGTTGTTGGCCATCCGAGAGCGAAGGGAGTGCGGTGTCGAGCATGAGGATCGGGATGTCTGGAACTATCGATCTGATTTCTCGTTTCGCCTCCACTGTCACTCGATGATTTTCCCGAATTTCGTTGTACACGTCGGTTAGTTGGTCCTCAGAGAGAGCGAGTACGCGGGCGAATAGCGCTCCGTCACTGTACGTGAGCGGCGGGAGGGAGAGACACTCATGCGGGTGAAGATATCCTTCGAGAAGATCCTCCCGGTAGTCGAGAAGACAGGATTCTGTAATGAGAATTGCCTCCCCGTCTTTGTAAGTGATATCTTGAACACCAATTGTCTCGCGAAACGTTTCAACAGGTGCTTCGAGGTCGTCACCGCTCACGTAGACGAGATCACAGTGCTGGTTGCACCACATCTCCACATGCACGTTCTTCGCCGCGGTGACGTCCGCGTACGGACTCGTGTGGTCGATTCTGAATGTGGCTTCGTACATTGCTCTCAGATTGCGAGATCATTACACACAATACCATATATACTTACCTCCGTTTGGGAACTCTGTCCACCACGGATATCCAGTCAGTCCCATGCGTTTGATAAATCCACCACCATATGTGGGGGATCGATACTTCGTTGATGTCGCCAACTTGAGACCGAGAAATGTTTCAGCATCCACGCGACGACGAACCGTCGCCCCGCTGGCGCGCTCTTGATGGTGCCCCCGAAGGTACCGAGCTGCACACGAACGGCTGGCGCCAAGAGGCGGCCTACCGTCTGCTCAATAACAATCTCGACCCCGAGGTCGGTGAGGATCCCGAGAGCCTCGTCGTCTATGGCGGTACTGGCCGGGCGGCCCGTAGCTGGGACGCCTATGACGCGATTTCGGAGGAACTCCTTGATCTCGAGGATGATGAAACGCTCCTCGTCCAGAGTGGGAAACCGGTCGGTCGGTTCAAGACACACGACCACGCCCCACGGGTCCTGATCGCTAATTCGAACCTCGTCGGGAATTGGGACGGCTGGGACCACTTCCACGAACTCGAGGAAGAGGGGCTCATGATGTACGGTCAGATGACCGCTGGTTCGTGGGCGTATATCGGTACACAGGGCATCATCCAAGGGACATACGAGACACTAGCCGAGTGTTCGAACCAGCACTTCGACGGGACACTGGAGGGCCGGATCATCGTCACGGCTGGTCTAGGTGGGATGGGCGGTGCTCAACCGCTTGCCGTAACGATGAACCGTGGTGTCTGCATCACCGCTGAGGTTGACGAAGATCGTATCGACCGGCGCATCGAGACCGGTTACTGTGAGGAGAAGACCGATGATCTCGACGAGGCTATCCGACGAGCCGAGGAGGCCGCCGCCGCTGGGGAGCCGTACAGCGTTGGCCTCCACATGAACTCTGCGGACATGTTCGAGGGGATGCTCGACCGTGGCTTCTTACCCGATGTAGTCACGGATCAGACGGCCGCACACGACCCTATCGAAGGATACTACCCGAGCGGGTACACTGTCGCCGAGGCCGAGGCGTACCGTGAAGCGGATCCAGAGGGGTACCGTGCTGACAGTCTCGAGACGATGGAGCGACACGTCGACGGTATCCTTGAGATGCAGGAGCGTGGTGCCATTGCCTTCGAGTACGGCAACAACGTCCGCGGTGCAGTTGCGGATTATCGCGATGACGGTGACCCATGGGCTCTCACTGGCACCCCTAGTGAGGAGCGCGATGCGTTCGACTTCCCCGGATTCGTCCCGGCGTACGTCCGGCCGATGTTCTGTCGTGGACAAGGGCCGTTCCGTTGGTTGGCACTCTCCGGCGACGAGGCAGACATCTACCGAACAGATGAGGCCGTTCGCGAACTCTTCCCCGAGAAGGATCGCCTCATTCGGTGGATTGATCTCGCCCAAGAACAGGTCGAGTTCCAGGGCTTACCTGCGCGAGTCTGCTGGCTAGGCTACGAGACGAACGAAGATGGCATTACCGAACGGGCGCAGTTCGCCCTGCGGATCAACGAACTCGTTCGTGAGGGGGAAATCTCCGCACCGATTGTGGTCACCCGCGACCACCTTGACGCCGGATCGGTTGCGTCGCCAAACCGCGAAACTGAAGCGATGCGAGACGGCTCGGATGCCGTCGCCGACTGGCCCATTCTGAATGCGCTGTTGAATTGCGCATCCGGGGCGGATATCGTCAGTGTGCACGATGGCGGTGGCGTCGGTATCGGGAACTCCCTTCACACAAACAACCACGTCGTCCTTGACGGTACTGACCGTGCCGCTGAGACCGCGAAACGTGTCTTCACGACTGACCCCGGAATGGGTGTGGTTCGGCACGCGGATGCCGGCTATGAGGAAGCACTTGCGGAGGCAGAGCGGTCAAATGTCCACATTCCTATGGATGATCGATGAACCACCGTGGCCCTCACTCCACGCTTGGCGGAGTCAACCATGACTGAGACAACCGTCGTCCACGACGCTGGGCAGGTCGTCCATGTGGCCGACGATGGCATCAGGACAGTCGCCAATGGAGGCGTCGCCATTGAAGACGGGGAGATAGTCGACGTCGGCCCGACCGACGACGTTGTCCGAGAATATCCCGTTGACACCGCCGACACTGCCGTTGACGCGAGTGGTAAGACCGTCCTCCCCGGCTACGTTGACCCGCACACGCACGCGGTGTTCGCTGGAGAACGCGTCGACGAGTTTGCCGCGAAACTGCGAGGGAAGAGCTACCAGGAGATTCAGGCCGAGGGTGGCGGAATCCTCTCGACGGTTCAAGCCGTACGGGAGGCAACCCGAACGGAACTCCGCGATCACCTCCTCGATCATCTCGATACCATGTTATCGCATGGGACGACGACCGCGGAGGTGAAGTCGGGTTACGGACTATCGGTCGATGCCGAGCGTAAACTCCTCGAAGCCGTTCAGTTGGCGAACGACCGACATCCTGTTGACCTCATCCCCACGTTCCTCGGGGCGCATGCAGTCCCGGACGAGATGGATCCGGATGCGTATGTCGACTCCGTAATCGACGAGCAACTGCCAGCGATCACGAAGGCAGATCTCGCCGTATTCTGTGACGTGTTTTGCGACGAGGGGGCGTTTACGCGCGAACAGTCTCGACGGATACTCGAAGCGGGCATCGAATGTGGCCTCACTCCGAAGATTCACGCAGAGGAGTTCGCACATCTAGGCGGCGGTCAACTTGCCGCAGAACTCGGGGCAGCAAGCGCGGACCACCTCCTCCAGTCGACGAAAGCCGATGCGGCGGCAATGGCAGACAGTGACGTAACACCCGTGTTACTCCCAGGGACCGCGTTCACGCTCGGGGTCGAGTATGCCGAGCCCTCACTGTTTGAAAAAGCGGGCCTGCCGGTTGCGATTGCAACGGACTTCAACCCAAATTGTTACACCCAGAGTATGGAGTTCGCCATGTCGCTTGCCTGTAATGGGATGCGGATGACTCCGGAGACGGCGCTCGAAGGCGCGACGTGCCACGCAGCTGCGGCGCTCAATCTCAAGGACGGGACGGGAACCCTGCAGGAGGGTGCACCAGGCGACCTAGTTGTCGCCGATGTACCGCGGTTTGAGTACATTCCGTACAATGCAGGAGTCCGGACGACCGAGGCGGTTCTCGTAGACGGGGAGGTCGTTTACCGTGACTGATGAGGTCGTCGTCGACGGCGAATCGCTCACACCAGAAGATGTCGAGGCCGTAGCTCGAGACGGCGCGTCGGTGACCGTCCCCGAACGCGCCCGTGAGTCCGTGCGCACGTCACGCCGCCGGATCGAGGACATCCTCCAAGCCGGTGAACCGGTCTACGGTGTGAATACCGGGTTCGGCGAACTTGTCCAGAAACGGATCCCAGCCGACCGGATCGAGACGATTCAGCAAAATCTCGTCAGGAGTCACGCCGCAGGTGCAGGAGAGCCGCTACGTGAACCCGTCGTCCGGGCGATGATGACAACGCGGTTGAACACGCTCGTGAAGGGGTTCTCTGGAGTACGCGAGTGTGTAATCGACCTTCTCGCGAATCTAATAAACGAGGGGGTACACCCTATCGTCCGATCGAAGGGCAGCCTTGGAGCGAGCGGGGATCTAGCTCCGTTGGCACATATGACGCTTGTCCTGATCGGAGAGGGAGAGGCGACCATTGACGAAGATCGCGTCGACGGAGCAACGGCCCTCGAAAGGGCCGGGCTCGAATCTCTCGACCTCAAAGCGAAGGAAGGACTCGCTCTCATCAACGGAACACAACTCACCGTCGGCCTCGCCGCGTTGGTGGTACGTGACGCAGAACGTGCGTGCCGCGCTGCCGACATCGCTGGCGCGATGACCACCGAGGCGACGATGAGTACGACTGCGTCGACCCACCCCCGAATCAACGACGTCCGCCCACACCGTGGCCACGGAGTGGCCGCCGAGAACGTCCGCACACTCACGGAGGGATCCGAAATCCTCCAATCCCATGCCGATTGTGACCGGGTTCAGGACGCCTACTCGATCCGTTGTTTCCCGCAGGTTCACGGCGCGATCCGGGACGCGGTTCGTCACCTTCGTGACGCAGTCACCGTCGAGTTGAACAGTGTTACCGACAACCCGATCGTCTTCGACGCCCGAAATGTCGACGCACATGCCAGTGGGACAGAGCACGCCGCAGTGTTGTCCGGCGGGAATTTCCACGGAGAGCCCTTGGCACTCCCACTGGATTACGTCACGAGCGCTCTCACGGAGCTCGCGTCGATCAGCGAGCGCCGTATCGATCGCCTGCTCAACCCGAATGTCCAAGAAGACCACTTACCACCATTTCTCGCCACGGATGCAGGGATTCAGTCCGGGTACATGATCTCCCAGTACGTTGCCGCTGACCTCGTCAGTACGAACCGTTCGGAGGGTCGGCCATCGATGGACAACATCCCAGTGAGTGGAAACCAAGAGGACCACGTCAGCATGAGCGCACAGAGTGCCCTGCGGTCAGATGACGTGGTAGACCGTACGACCCGCGTTGTCGCAACAGAGCTCGTCTGTGCAACGCAGGCGCTCGACTTCGTCGAAACTGGGCTCGACCCCGGGGTTGGAACCACGGCGGCGTACGACGCCATACGAGAGCACGTCGACTTCCTCGAAGAGGACCGTCCGGTTCACGCCGACGTCGACGTAGCCACGGCACTGATCAAGTCGGATAAACTGCTCGACCACATCGCAGACGTGCTTGACGAGACGGTTGCATAGCCGAGATAGAGCGTGTCATAGAACCCATCTCATAGCTTCTCGCGGCCCGGTTCGTTTCCTCGTTCGTAGTTGGTGATTCGGGCAGGAACTACTCGGAGAGCAGTTCGCCTCATTCTTCGCGATTAACTTCCCACGATCATCGGAGACGTCGAAGCGGCTAACCGAGATCCGCTGCCGCGGCGACGGCATCACTCGGTCAGGCCGTAGCCGCGCTTGAACAGCAGGAAGTCGACGAAGAGGACGGCGGCCGTCGCCGCGGACAGCACGAGCAGTGACGTGTTCGGGTCGATTTCGGTGACGCCGATCATGCCGTACCGGACGCCGTTGACCATGTACACCATCGGATTCAGCAACGACACGTTCCGCCACAGCGGCGGCAACACGTCGAGCGAGTAGAATACGGCGCCGAAAAACACCAGCGGGCGGAGGATGAACTGGTTCATTACGGTGAGATAGTCGAAGTCGTCGGCCCACAGCCCACCGATGATGCCGAGGCCGCCGAACAGCGTCGTGATGACGAGGACGAACGCGACCAGATACAGCGGATGCGACAGCGGGACCGCGGTGAAGACGAGGCCGACACCGACGATGAGCACGGCCGTCAGAACGCCCCGGGTCGCGCTCGCGACGACGTAGGAGACGACCATGTTGAGATTCGACATCGGGGTGACGATCACGGCGTCGATGTAGTTGTTCCAGCGGCCGTGGAAGATGGAGAAGGAGGCGTTCTCGAACGCGTCCGAGATGGCGCCGAGGACGACCAGTCCGGGCAGGACGAACTGGATGTAGCTCACGCCGGCGATAGCGCCGATTCGGCTCCCCAGAATCACGCCGAAGACGGCGAAATACAGCGTGTTCGTGATGATCGGCGGCAGGAAAGTGTTGTACGGCCGCCTGACGAACCGGAGGATCTCCCGTCGGACGAGCGTCTTCAGTTGGACGGTACTTCGGCTCATGGCCGTCCCCCATCGGTGACCGCCGAGTCGGTGCGTGTCATCTCGACGAACACCTCCTCCAGCGACGTGCGCGACACGTCGAGGTCGACGATTTCGTAGCCCGCGGCGTCGAGTTCGCGTACGAGGTCGGGGGCGACGAGGCCACCCCGGGACGCGGAGACGACGAGCCTCCCGTCCTGTACGTCGACGGCTTCGACCTGACCGTTGCCGGCAGCGATGGACGGCGTCGACCGGATCGGCTCGCGAAAGGAGACCGTGATGCGGTCGGTGCCCCGATCCATGAGTTCGTCCGGCGTGCTCACCGTGACGACCTGCCCGCCGTCGAGGATGGCCACCTCGTCACAGAGGCGTTCGGCCTCCTCGATGTAGTGGGTAGTCAGCAGGATGGTCGTCCCCCCCTCGTTGAGGTCGGTGATGAGGTCCCAGAGGTCGTGCCGGAGTTGGACGTCGACGCCAGCGGTCGGCTCGTCGAGGATGAGGAGGTCGGGATCGGTGACCAGCGCTCGCGCGATCAGAAAACGGCGCTTCATGCCGCCGGAGAGCCAGTCGAAGCGCGTGTCGCGCTTCTCGTAGATGCCGACCTGTTTCAACACCTTGTCGGCGCGCTCGCGCGCCTCGTCCGCGGGGATGCCGTGATAGCCCGCCTTGTGTTCCAGCACTTCCCGAATGGGGAAGAAGCGGTCGACGTTGAACTCCTGGGGCGCGAGGCCGATGCAGTCCCGCGCCTCCCGGTAGTCCGTCTCGACGTCGTGACCGAACACCCGCGCCTCGCCGCCGCTCTTGCGGACGAGACCGACGAGGACGTTGATGAACGTGGTCTTGCCCGCGCCGTTGGGGCCGAGCAGCCCGAAGAAGCTGCCCTCGGGCACCGTCAACGAGACGCCGTCGAGCGCCGTCACGTCGCCGTACCGTTTCCGGAGGTCGTCGATCTCTATCGCGGCTACCATCTACCCGTGGTCGGGGCTGAACGGAATTAAGCCCCGTGAACTGGACCGCCGTCCGTGAGTATTGCTACCAAACGACATTTAAAGCGATAAAATTCATTAACGAATATTATCATTAAAGATCATTAAGTTTATTGTGTCCCCTCGCATTCGACCGGTTGCAATGCACGTACGCGACCCCACCCCCGAGGCGGATCGGATCGACAGACGACCACCACGCGACCCAACACCACCCACATGACACCCCGACGTGACGACGAACTCGCACAGCAAGCCCCACTCGTTCCCGACATCGGCCGCGCGGACGGCACCCGCACGGACGGTGGCCGGACGCCGACCGACAGGACGCGGATGCCACGAGCGCCACGGGCCGACACCGCGACACAGCGGACGTACGACGACGAACTAGCACAGGAGGCGCCGTTGGTCCCCGACCTCGGCCGCCCAACCACCGACGACACAACTCCCCAATGACACCGGAAGACCTCGACACCGACACGTTCACGCGCGATATCGACAACCCCGCGGCGGCCCAGTTCCGCGAGCAACTGGCGGACCAGCAGTTCGTGTTCGCCCCCGGCCTCTACCACGCCCTCGACGCACGGCTGGCGGAGATGACGGGTCACGACGCGGTGTACATGAGCGGCTACTCGACCGTCCTCGGCCAGTTCGGCTTCCCCGATCTGGAGATGGTGACGATGACCGAGATGGTCGAGAACGCAAAGCGGATCGTGGAGGCGACGAACCTGCCCGTGATCGCCGACTGCGACACCGGCTACGGCGGGATTCACAACGTCCGCCGGGCGGTCCGCGAGTACGAGAAGGCGGGCGTCGCGGCGGTCCACATCGAGGACCAGACGACGCCCAAGCGCTGTGGCCACATCGCGGGCAAGCAGATCGTCTCCCGCGAGGACGCTGAGGCCCGCTTCAGCGCCGCCGTCGACGCCAAGCAGTGCGAGGACACCGTCATCATCGCCCGCACCGACGCCTACGGCTCGGCCAACGGCGACTGGGACGAACACCTCGAACGCGGGCGCATCTACGCCGACGCCGGCGTCGATCTCGTCTGGCCGGAGATGCCCGATCCCTCCCGGGAGGACGCCGTCGAGTACGCCGAAACCATCCACGAGACGCATCCGGATCTCGATCTCGCGTTCAACTACTCGTCGTCGTTCGCGTGGTCCGAAGAGGAGGATCCGCTGACGTTCGCCGAACTCGGAGATCTCGGCTACAAGTACATCTTCATCACCCTCTTTGGCCTCCACTCCGGTGCCCACGCCGTCTACGAGGACTTCAAGCAACTCGCCGAGGAAGACGAACGCGCGCAGTTCGACCTCGAAGATCGCTACCTGGACCACCCGACGGAGAGCCACCACGAACTCTCCTTCGTCAGCAAGTACCAGGACATCGAGGCGCAGTTCGATCCCGAAGCCAAGCGCCGGATGGAGTCCTCGGCGGGCTTCAGCGAGGAGGCCAGCGACCCCATCTCCTCGGACGAGCACGAAGAGACGGCGCCGACGAACGACGACGACTGATCGAACGGGCGCATTTTTTCGCGCTACAGCACAGCTCCGGCGGTCCAGAACGTGACCATCCCGACCGCGAGCGTCGCGAACATGTTCTCGGTGGTCCACGCTACACCCGCCGCGACGACGCCGGCGAGAAGGCGAGGGTCGAGAAGCGTCGCGGCCGCCATCGGGCCCGGGTCGACGAACGCCGGCGCCACGAGGGCCGCCAGCACCGCCGCCGGAACGTACCGAAGTCCCCGTTCGATCCGCGGTGGCACGCCGTCGACGCGGCCGAGCAGGTAGATAAAGGAGTAGCGGATGGCGAAGGTGAGGAGACCAACGGCGACGACGACCGCCCAGATGGCCAGCGGCCCGTACGTCGTCGTCACGACTCCCACCCCTCGACGACGACGCCGGCGGCGACACCGGCGAGGGCCCCGCCGAGGAGGCCGAGATTCAGCGGCCACCCTGCACCGAGGACGGCGACGCTCCCCCCGACGAGGGCCGCGACCACCCGCGGTCGGTCGGCCAGTTCGGGGACGAGCAGGGAGAGAAAGACCAGCGGGACGGCGAAGGAGACGCCCCACGCGTCGGGGACGCTCGCGCCGACGGCGATACCGACGACGGTCGCAACCTGCCAGACGGCCCAGATGGTGACGGCCGCCCCGAGGTAGTACCACCGGCGGTCAGTCTCGTCGTCGTCGGAGAACTCCGCGACAGCCAGCGCGTAGGACATGTCGGTCAGGAAGTAAGCACACGTCGCCTCCCACCGCCGCTGGAGGGACTCGAAGTACGGGGCGATAGAGGCCGAGTACATGCTCATCCGAAGGTTGATGACGACGGCCGTGAGGACGACCACGACGAGGGAGGCGTCCTGTGCGAGCAAGTCGACGGCGGCGAGTTGGGAAGCGCCGGCGAAGACCACGACCGACAGGCCGACCGCCTGCAGCGGCGAGAGGCCGGCGTCGACGGCTGCGACACCGGCGACGAGGCCGAAGGGAATCAGTCCCAACTGGAGCGGGAGCGTCGCCCGGATACCGGCAACGAGGTCGTCGGGAACGCGGGGCATACACCACCCTCGGACGGGGCTCGCAACCTCCTTTCGGTTCCGGCCTCGGATTCCGGTTCCGAGCGCGTCACCGACCGACGACGACCGCTTCTCGGATCTCCATCGCCGTCTCGAACTCCTCGTCACGGCCGGTCTCGGAGCCGATTCGACGGAGCTGTTCGCCGTGGGTGCGGGCGACCGCCTTCCGCTCGCGTTCGCCCAGACCGAGGCAGTCCCCGACCGTCTCCCAGTGCCCCGTCGGTACGAGAAACACCTCGCGATCCTCGTCTTCGACGACGCGTTCGAACTCGCGGCGGTAGGTGTCGATCCGGTCGGCGAGATGCGTCTGGACACGTGCGAGCAGATCCGAGAGCGTGCCGGGATCGACGCTCGCTTTCGCCGAGGCGAGCATGAACACCTGTCCATCGATCGGTGAGTTCGACGCGTCCGACACGCTCAGCCTCCCGCGCGCATTGCCTTCTGTGCGAAACGCTCGATGAGCGAGTCGAGCATCTCCGGATCACCTTCGAAGACGAGGTCGACCTGCGTCAGCGACACGGACGGGCCGACGCCGACGGTCTGCGAGGAGAGGTCGGCCGCCCAGTCGTCGGCTTCGACCCGGTCGTCGGCGATCCGTTCGGCGCCGAGGTTCTCGAGGTATTTGATCGCGAGCCGCTGGGAGATACCCCGAAAAGAACGCTCCCGCCGAATCCAGTCGTCGCTCATGTGCCGCCAGCCACCGGGGGGAAGATAGACAGCGTGTCGCCGTCTTCCATTGCCGTCTGTGGGCCGTTCATGTGGAGAACCTCGCGCCCGTTTTTCAGGATGTTGAGATTCGGCTGCAGGTCGCCCTGATCGTCCAGCAGTTGCCCCTCCAGGCCGTTGTACTCGGATTCGAGGGCCAGGAGGACGTCCCCGACGGTCGAGTCGTCCTCGAACTCGCGGTCGAGCGTCTTCTGACCGACCGCCTCGCGGAACGTCGCGAAGAATCGCAGTTGCAGATCCATGTCAGTCGTCAAGTGCGCTGGCGTAAAAAGTCACGCGGCACAGTGCGGGGACGGTGCAGTAACGTTCGGGACCGTCTGCACGCCCTACTGGTCGCGCAGGCGAATGCCGTCCTCGACGGTCCGGTAGTTGCGCTCCTGGTCGATGCGCTCGGCGACCCAGCCGACCTCCTGAATCTGCATGATGAGGTCGGCCTGCAGGTTCCGCCACGCGATAGCGTAGATGGGCGACTGCCCCCACGCCCGGAGTTCGGGGACGAACTCGTCGTACTGTTCGAGCTGGTCCTCGAGACGTTCGAGCGCGCCGACGACGGTCTGGGCCGCCTCGCGTTCGTCGTCGGCGGCCGCGACGCCCTCGTTCAGCCGGCTTTCGAGGCCAGCAACCGCACGCTGCATGTCCTGCCGGGCCGCCTCGTCGTCGTCGGGAAGCGATTCGAGAATCCGCTTCGGCACGCCGAGGTCGAACTCATCCATACGAACGGGTGGCCCGCGGCAGGTAAAAGCGTCCCGCACTCGTCCGGATCGTTGGCCGTGTTGGAGTCCCCGGTCGGTGGGGTGCGGCACTGAGCGTGCGTCGTCGACACGCCGGTCGGCGCCGACGGGTCACTCGCCCGGAGCGAACGGACAGTGCGGCCGCGGTCAGTCACGACTACAGGTCGGTAACGCTCCGAAAAATCGAGGTCGTTGTCGCTCGCCGCGAGCGACGGTCTTACTGTCGGACGACGTTCGCTGCGCGGGGCCCCTTCGGTGAGGATTCGATGTCGAACTCCACCTCGGTGCCTTCCGTGAGGTCCTCGCCGCCAACGTCTTCCATGTGGAAGAAGACGTCTTCGTCGTCGTCGAGGTCGCCGTCGTCTGTCGAAATGAAACCGTAGCCGCCTGTGTCGTTGAAGAAATCAACCGTACCGTTTGCCATTACAGACTAACGTAGGCACGTGGAAGGGATAACCCTTCCGAGGGTCAAGCTACCACGACCCGTTACAGGACTCCGAACGGAGCAACGCCGGCCACTGGGCAACGGAGCGCGTCTCGGTCACGACCGAGCCACGAGTCGTGCCCGCAGAACGTCGTCGTCGCCACAGCGCCGAGTCGACGGTGCTCACTCCGGCCGTTCACTGTCGTCGATCAGGGACGAGACGATGAGTCGGTTGATTCCACGCCGAAGGAGCCCACTGGCTGCGGGTTGAGAGATATCTAGATCGGCGGCCACCTCGCTGAGCGTTGCGTTCCGTGGGTCTTCGAAATACCCCGCTTCGAACGCGACGAGGAGTGCCTCTCGTTGGCTATCGGTCAACCCGGCGTCCGTGTTACCCAAACTAGCGTAGTCGTTCACGCGCAGTAACTCGATGTCGATGTCGTTCTCCTGTGCGTAGTCCCAGAGCGGGGCCAGATCCGTTCGTTCGGACAGCCACACCGTGAGGAGCCACGCGCGTCCGTCGTTCTCCATGTCGAGGATGACACCGTTCGCGGCCGAAATCACCGGGGAGAGGATCTTCGCGTCCTCGGTGTACTCGAAGCTGTAGATGGCCGTCCCGTCGCCGGTTTCGATGACTCGTTCGAATTGGCCGATGGTCCGATCGGTCCGTAATCCGTCTTCGAACTGGCGGAAATCGGACGACTCGATGTGATAGAAGAACTTGCCCGATGTCGGATCAGTTCCGGCCTCCGACACCGACTTGACTGTCGAACTTCGGTCGTGAGTGACGGTTCCGGTGAGTACGATATCGGGATGCTCGACTCGAACGACCGCTTTGATATCGGACATCGTTCTGTAGCCCGGTGAACTACTGTGACAAACCGTCCGACTGATACTGTCGGCTGCAAGTCAGTGAAGCTATTCGCCAGCCCGGAGTGGTGACTATCTCGGAGCGGTTACAGCCGACAGTGTGAGCAGTTTCGGGACGCTCGGTGGACGTCAACGGTGTCATGTTCGGTACCGGCGTCATAGTGGTGGTCGTGTCGTGGCTTAACTGGGTCGGGTGGTCACCGAATACGGGGCCGTGGTTCGATCGTGTCGTGTCGGTCGGGCCGAGCGGTTCAAGCGGAACGGAGAGTCGACCGGTGCAACGCGTTCGCAGCAATCTCGATATCTCAGAGTTGATGCTCGAACAGCGTCGCCCAGAGGCGCTCGAACCGACTGGTGTCGAATGACGGGGAGATCCCACCGGGGAGGTAGAATTTTGCTTCGGTCGCGCTGTCTCGGTCGTCGGCAGTTCGCCGTGTCATACGAACGAACGGAGGGGCCGTGACCGCATCGTTCTGTAGCTTATTCGTATAACCAGTTTATACCGGGGTTGGAAGTGATCGGGCACTCTCGCCCCACAGCCGCCGACTACCGAACACACCCCTCGGTTGCATCGATCATCGAGGGTTCCAACGGGACCGAACCGTCTCGGCGAACCGACGGCACTGATCCGTCTCAGCCGAGAAAGTCGCGCAAGTCGGCCGAACAGGAGCGACAGAGCAACACCCGAAGGTCACCCTCGGCGTCGAGCAGGTCGAGCGCACCGTAGATATCGCCCGGTTCGATGGTCGCGCCACACCGGAAACAGTCGTGGGGTCGGGAAGGATTCGAGGCGGGGCCGATTCCGGCGCCGGGCGAGCGGTCCCCGGTCACGATCCGCGGCCGTGGCCGTACGTCCGTTCGCAGCCCTCACCGTCGACGGCCGGCGACGCGCCGAGTGGCGTCTCGTCGTCGGCGAGGCCGGCGAGACCGAGTCGGTCGAGCGTCGCGGACGTGGGGCGGCCGTCGGCCGACCAGCCCCGTGCCGCGTAGTAGGCGTCGAGCATGGTCTCGAACGCCTCGCGGTCGACGGTGCGGCCGGCGGCCGGGCCGTCGGGAAGCGGTTCCTCGAACAGATCGGGGAGCGAGTCGTCCGCGCGGCCGAACCCCTCGCGGAGATTGAACAGTCGGACGAGTGTCCAGACGCGTTCGCCGAGCGTCGCCAGCGACGCGCGGTCGTAGTCGAGACCGACGGCCCCCAACCACTCGGCACCGAGGTCCGCCCACATCGTCTCGCCGGCGAAGTCGTCGACGACGAGACTCCAGAGCGTCGACCGGGCGTTCTGGGCGCCGATGACGGTGGTGACGCGGTCGGCGTCCGTCCATTCGTCTCGGGCGAACGCCTCGCGCTCGACCGGGCGGGCGCGCCGATGACAGCCCCCGCGGTCGCTGGTGGCGTACGCCAGCGCCATCCCCGCAGCGCCGCGAGGGTCGTAGGCGGGGAGTTCCATCGACTTCACCGTCGGCACCGACTCCGCGCCGTACCGCGCCTGGGCGGCATCGACGCCGCGGGCCAGCGTGTCGCCGAGGTCGGTCGACCGGGCGGCGATGGTCTCCAGTATCTCCTCGGCGGCGTCGGCGTCACCGAAGTCGATGTCCGCGTCGATGGCGGCCGCGTCGGTCGCACGCATCACCCACGCGACGGCGTTGCCAGCGCTGATCACGTCCATCCCGAGCAGGTCACAGATCGACCCGAGGCGGGCCACGTCGTCGAAGTCGTCGATGCCGAGACCGGCGCCGAGCGACATCAGGGCGCCGCCACGGGGGACGGATTCGCCGTCCTCGGTGTCGACGCGGAACCCGCCGGGGACGGCGTCGTCTTCGTTCTCCCGGCCGGTGGCGGCCTCGCGCACTGCCTCGATGCCGATATCACCCGCGTCGTCGAACTGGCCGCCCTGCCAGCCCCGGGTGGAGAGGACGCCCACCTCGTTGGCGAAGTCGACGCTTTCGACCGTCTCGCCGGCGGCCTGCCAGCGTCCGGTGTCGTCGTCACGGTAGGCGTCGTCGTAGCGGTCACGGAGGGCGGTGAGTTCCCCCGTCGGTTCGGGCGGGTCGCCGTGGACGGCCACGGCCTTCAGGCGCTTGGCGCCCATCACGGCGCCGGCACCGCCCCGGCCGGCGTGGTGGTCGCCGCCGTCCGACGCGATGGTGGCGTACGCCACCTCGTTCTCGCCCGCCGGGCCGATACAGGCGACAGCGCCGCCGAAGGCGTCGTCGACGGCGGCGGCGTCGGCACCCCACAGGTCGGTCGCGTCGGTCAGCGTCGCCGTGCCGTCATCGACGGTGAGCGTCACCGGACGATCGGCCGCGCCCTGGATCAACAGGCCGAACGCCTCGGGGAGGGCGCCAGCGAGGGCGTCTGCGAAGGAGCCACCGCTGTAGGAGTCCAGAAAGGCACCGGTTAGGGGCGACTTGGTGACGGCGGCGTAGCGCGATTCTCCGGGCAGATACCCCGAGAGCGGACCGAGCAGAAAGGCGAGACGGTTGTCCGGCCCGAGCGGGTCGGTCCCCGCGTCGAGTTCGTCGTAGAGGTAGCGGGCGCCGAGGCCCTTTCCCCCGAGGAAGTCGTGTCGCCAGTCCTCGGGAACCCGCTCACGGGCGACGGTCCCCGCCGAGAGATCGACCCGGATCACGTCGCGCCGGACGGGCGATGGCATCGACTCACGTAATTGGGAAACGATGTTAAGCGTTGTCCTCGCGGTTGCGGTGTCGTCCGGCACGTTACGTCTCGTCGACGTGGCGCACTTCCACAGCGACGCCACGGGTGCTGTCGCGCATCTCCGGTCCGCTCATCTCGGCGCGGCCGACACCGAAGGCGGCGGGGCCCTCGACGACCACCTCGTCGCCGACGCGGATGTCGTCGCTCGCGTCGACGACGCCCGGCGCGAGGACGCTCCCGTGGGGGACGAAGGCGTCGATTTCGACCCGTTTGGTCGGTGCGTCGCTCTCGACCCAGTGGCGGGCGCCCGCGAGGGTGAAAGAGAGGACGCCGTACTGGGGGACCTGCGCCGCGAGTTGCGTGCCGTCGTCGTCCCTGATCTGTAGCTTCGGGTGCCGACTCGTCGTCCGCAGGTCGGGAAAGAGGTCCTCGCCCGCGCCGGGGCCGAACTGGTAGTCGGCGATGGCGCGGACCGTGTTGTGCTGGCGCTCACGCTTCGAGTACTTGAGTTCGCCGGACAACGCGTCCGAGAGGTTCGACAGCGACGCCGAGGTGGTGGGATGGTCCTCGACCGTGAACTCGAAGGGGACGTCGACGCGGTCGGCGACGCGGTCACAGATGTCGCGGTAGCCCTCGCCCGGAACGTGTGCGATCACGCGCGGGTAGTCGTTGCGCGCCAGATAACGTTCGAGGACGCGGGCGACGAAGTCCTTCTCGCCCTCGGTCCAGTCGCCGGTGACGACGGCGTCGTAGTGCTGGGCGGGGTAGGTACACTCCAGTTCCTGCGGGACGACGCCGATGGGCGAGGTCATCGAGACGAGGTGGCCGCGGTAGTTGATCGCGCGGTGGAACTGGGCGTGGCTCTGGGAGTCGCTGTAGGGCTTCCGGGCCGAACAGGGGACGAGGACGAGCGGATTGGAGAAGCGGTTGCGGTAGCGAGTCGTCACGCGGTCGGCGAACCGCTGGATCTCCACCCGGTTGAGGGTGTCCTCGCTCGCAGCGCTTATTTCCGCCTCGCGGACCACCGGCGTCCGCTGCTCCAGATACCGATACTGGTGGTCGAACTCGCGGAACGTGGCGGTCAGCCAGTTCTCGTGGCGGGCCTGTCCCTCCAGATAATCGCGGAGGCGGCCCCGGCGAATCCGGGTTCGGACCGTCGCGAGTGCCGACCGGAGTGCCGCGACGTTGTGCGCGACGCAGTCCTCGCGGGAGAACTCGTCGAGCGGCGGGTCGGAGGGAAAGGCACCGGGGAGTTCGCCGCCGTCGGGGAGTTCGTCGAGGTGGTACGCGCCCTCGGTGGTGAGATAGACGCCCTGTCGCCCTTTCACGCGTGCGAGTTTGGTGTCGACCAGATCCACCCCGGCGGCGACGAGGGTGGCGACGTTGGCGGGCGTGGCGACGCCGGCCAGGTAGAGCGCGGTGTCGGGCGGAATCGCCTCGCGGACCGCGATCATCTCGTCACGGAAGGACTCGCCGTGGCCGGCGACACCGGTCGCGGTGGAGAGAACGTACGCGTCACAGCCGTAGTCGTCGGCCGTCTCCCCGGTGACGACGGCGGCACAGGGGTAGTCCACGTCGGGGTAGTCGACGGCGAAGGAGGCCTGCACGGTCGGCTCGGTGCCGGAAGGGAACGAGCGGTGGGGCAGCACCGTCAGTTCGGCCTCGCTCCCCGCGGGGAGGTCGCGGTCGGCGGCCCACAAACTCCCGCCGTCGACGACGACGTCGTCGGCGATAGCGGGCGTCGAGACGGAGTCGCGCAGGCGGAGTTCGCCCACGCGGGCGGCTCCGTCGCGCGCGTGGACCTCGAAGTACTCGGTCATGCGTGGACGTGGCGGGGGGCGCGGAACTACGTTTCGTTCCCGACCGGGCGATAGTAACGTTTGGAACTGTCTGCACACCTGATCGCAGTGCGTCCGGCGATTGGGTGAGTGTGGACTTACCGGGGCGACTACATACTGCGCCCGCCGACTTCGTCGCGGACGACGTAGTAGAGAATCCAGACGACGAGACTGCCGAAGAAGGCACCCAGCGCCCACGCGAGGGCGTGTCGACTACCACGCCCCTTGGCGTCGCGGTAGATGAGAACGGAGACGGCAATCGGGACGACGAACGAGAGGAGGAAGACGAGAAGGAGGATCAGAATCTCGACACCACCGGGAACGCCGAACTGCAGTGCAGTGACTGACATGACGCCGTGTTCCGAAGCGACCGACAAAAACGTTCATGGCCGACACGTTCACTTTCACCGTGGTTGGCCGTAATATATGTAGCCGGCCGCCGTAGCGGGGAGTGGAGCGTTGGTCACACGCGCTCCGAAGACACGCTCTCCTCCCCCCATGCCGTCACGGACACTCGGTGACCGTTCACGCGAAGGCCCGTATTTCGGCGACACAACGGTTGGTCGAGGACGACACCGGGCGGGCGGCGTACGCGGAGTGCCTCGGCCGTCGGGACGTCGTCCACCCCACGTACCGGGCCGCGGCTTTTACTCGCCCCCGTCCCAACACGGTCCATGACAGCGTACACCGGCGAGTGGGGCCGCGCGGAGGTGGCGGCCTTCCTGACCGACGCGACCGTTCCCGTCCGACTGGCCTGTCGGACGCCCGGCGGCGGCCTCTGGATGCTCTCGCTGTGGTATCGCTTCGACCCCGACAGCGAGCGACTGGTCTGTGCGACGTCCGCGGCGGCGGACGTGGTCGAGTATCTCCGCGACGACGACGGTGTCGCGTTCGAGGTGTCGACCAACGACTCGCCCTACTGCGGGGTGCGGGGGAACGGAACGGCGACTATCGAATCCGACGACGACAAGGCGGTCCTCCGAAGCCTGCTGGAGCGCTATCTCGGCGGGACGGACTCGTCGCTCGCCGAGCGACTGCTGGCCCCCGAACGCGACGAGGTGGCGATCCGGATCGATCCGGAGCGGTGCTACTCGTGGGACTTCACGGATCGGATGCAAGGGTGACCGACGCCTGATACTGCCGACTGTCAGTCGCTCTACGAGCGACCGGCACGTGGCCGTCGCCGAGGGCGTGAGTACACAAACCGAAATTCTCGCCGGCCGCCACCGCAATGCGGGGACGGAACGCGAGTATTAGTTACGAACGAGGTTCGTCGCGCGCGGACCCTTGGGGGAGTCCTCGATTTCGAAGTCGACGTCCTGCCCCTCTTCGAGGTCCGGACCGCCAACGTCCTCCATGTGGAAGAACACGTCGTCGTCCGCGTCGTCAGTCGAGATGAAACCG
>Ga0207757_100261_pt1 | contig 40346 bp, 48 predicted proteins | sample A23P3SouthBayCA_2_FD_187752 | JGI IMG/M metagenome (GOLD analysis project Ga0207757, IMG submission 187752) | Aerobic enrichment media microbial communities from Eden Landing Ponds, California, USA - A23 P3 (2) (SPAdes) | ecosystem: Environmental > Aquatic > Marine > Unclassified | place...
CCCGCGGTCCTTGCGTCGCGCGCCTTCGTCCTCGCGACTACCCCTTTGAGTCCCGCCCGACCACAACTGCACCGCACCTCATGCCTCTCCAGCCTCGTCGGCGCGGCGCTTATAAGCGCCGCGCCGACTCCCTCGCGGGCTCCGAACGGTCGCCGATAGCGACCGTTTGGAGGCGCGCCACCACACCGCTCACTTATAAACAATTGTCGCCATCGCTCAGCGCTGTTTAAATAACCTCTTGCCACCACCGATCTGCAATACCCACTCCCGCAATCGATCGAGGAGTGGCCCTCAGCGATCGACTCTCTGAGCAAACCCCGTCTGAAAAATGGGATTTCGGCGGCGTCGTCGGAGCCAAACGACCGCCGTCAGTCGTGTCGGAAACAGCGCGAGCCGGTGAACGCCATCGCCATGTCGTGTTCGTCGGCCGCGGCGATCACGTCCTCGTCGTTGACCGAGCCGCCGGGCTGGATCACGGCCTCGACGCCGGCCTCGGCCGCCTCCTCGATAGCGTCCGGGAACGGGAAGAAGGCGTCAGAGGCCATCACCGCGCCCTCGGCGGACTTCCCGTCGGCGTCCTTCTCGGCCTTCATGGCCGCCAGCGTGACGGCGTCGACGCGGGACACCTGCCCCATCCCGACACCGACCGTCTCCGTGCCGGTCGCGAAGAGGATGCCGTTCGACTTGACGTGTTTGAGCGTCTTCCACGCGAACGTCATCGTCTCCAACTGCTCGTCGGTCGGCTCGCGCTCGGTGACGACCTCCAGGTCGGCGGCGGTCGGCGACTGGCGGTCGCGCTCCTGCACCAGCCGGCCGCCGACGATCGGCTTCTCGGTGAACCGCTCGGAGAAGCGCTCGTCGCCCTCGCCGAGGGGACCCACGTCGAGCACGCGGAGGTTCTTCTTCTCCCGGAGCACGTCGAGCGCGCTGTCGGTGTAGCCGGGCGCGACGACGACCTCCTTGAAGGAGTCGACGACGGCGTCGGCGGTGTCGGCGTCGCACTTGCGGTTCAGGGCGACGATCCCGCCGAACGCGGACTTCGCGTCGGTGCGGAGCGCCCGGTCGTACGCGTCCGCGAGCGTGTCGCTCGTCGCGCAGCCCGCCGGGTTCGTGTGCTTGATCACGGCGGCGGCGGGCTCGTCGAACTCCTTGACGAGGTTCAGCGCGGCGTCGGCGTCGTTGTAGTTGTTGTACCCCATTCCCTTCGCGCCGGGGTTCAACTGGGGCGCGTCGACGACGCTCGCCTCCTCGCAGCCGTCGTCGACGTAGAGCGCGGCGTCTTGGTGGGGGTTCTCGCCGTACCGCAGCGTATCGGCGCGCTCCTCGGAGACGAACCGCCGCTCGGGGAAGTCGCCCCCCTCGTCACCGTCGACGGTCACGTTCACGGGCGCGTCGTCGCCGTCGCGTTCGACCGTTACTCGGTCCTCCGCGAACCACCGCACCGCCCGGGGGTACGCCGTGAACTCGGCGTCGTGAAGCACGCGCTCTTTCAGCGCGGCGGCGTCGTCGCCCTCGTAGACGGGCACCGGCTCCTGCGTGACGATCGGGCCGGCGTCGACCTCCTCGGTGACGACGTGCACCGTACAGCCGGTCGTGCGGACGCCGGCGTCGAGCACCTGTTCGTGGGCGTCCATGCCGGGGAACGCGGGCAAGAGGGACGGGTGGACGTTCAGCGTCGGGGGCACCGCGTCGAGGAACTCGTCGGTGAGCACGCGCATGTACCCGTCCAGACAGACGAGATCGAAGTCGTACCCCGCCAGTCGGTCCACAATCCGTCGTTCGTGCGACTCGCGCGACTCACCCTCCTCACGCTCGACGACCTCGGTGGGGATCCGCCGTTCCGTCGCGGCCTCCAGTACGGGTGCCTGCTCCCGGTTCGTCAGGACGACCGACAGCTCCGCACCCCCCGGCGCGGCGTCGGCGATGTGTCTGAGGTTCCGTCCCCGGTTGCTCGCGAGTCCGGCGATCTTCATACCTGTGGGGTCCGACCGATCGCGTATATCGATTGCGGTCCGCGGCGGGTGTGTATCCACGTTCGCGGATATATTCTGTCCAGGAGCCCGACAGAGATCGAGAACGGATCCACGTCCGTGCGACTCCCCATCGACACGCTTTTGCTGGCTCCGGCGGCAATCGCGGACATGACCGACGACTCCGAACCGGCGGGCGACGACGCCATCGCAGGGCTATCGCGGTCGGATCCCCTCGCCGCCGTCTCGCCGCTCGACGGGCGGTACGCCTCTCGGACCGCGCCGCTGTCACCGTACGCGAGCGAGGCCGCGCTCATGCGCGCCCGGACCCGCGTCGAGGTCGAGTACCTGATCGATCTCGCCGCGCTCGACGCGACGCCGATCGCGCTCGACGAGGCGACCGAGGCGGCCCTCCGCGCGGTCTACGAGGACTTCTCCGCCGAGGACGCTCGCCTTATCAAGGCGCTCGAGGTCGAGGGCGCCGAGGGGTACGACGCGACCAACCACGACGTGAAGGCGGTCGAGTACTTCCTCCGGATCCGACTCGACGGGCTGGCCGAGTCCGAGACGATCGCCGATAGCGAGACGCTGTATCCGTGGATCCACTTCGGGCTCACGAGCGAGGACGTGAACAACCTCGCGCACCGGCTGCTGGTGAAGGGGGCCGTGAGCGAGGTGATCGTGCCCGCGATCCGCGACGTTCGAGACGCGCTCGCCGACCTCGCGCGGGAGCACCGCGACACGCCCATGCTGGCGCGTACCCACGGTCAGCCGGCGACGCCGACGACGTTCGGCAAGGAGATGGCCGTGTACGCCTCGCGGCTCGGCCGCGCGCTCGGCCGCGTCGTCGTCGCGAACGGCGACCTCTCCGGGAAACTCGCCGGGGCTTCGGGAACCTACGCCGCCCACGATGCGGCATACCCCGAAGTCGACTGGCGGGCGTTCGCCGAGTCGTTCGTGCGAGGACTCGACCTCGAACACACGCGCCTCGCGACGCAGGTGAACCCCTGTGACGACCTCGCCGCGCTGTTCGACGCGCTGCGGGGAGTCAACAACGTCCTCCTCGATCTGGATCTCGACGCGTGGCTGTACGTCTCCGACCGCTACCTCGGCCAGCGGACCGTCGAGGGCGAGACCGGCTCCTCGACGATGCCTCACAAGGTGAACCCGATCGACTTCGAGAACAGCGAGGGGAACCTCTCGAAGGCGAACTCGGATCTCACGTTCCTCGCCGACTACGTGACGACCTCGCGGCTCCAGCGCGACCTCTCGGACTCCACCGTCAAGCGCAACGTCGGCGCCGCCCTGGCGCACTGCCTGATCGGCTACTCGAAGGCGGGCGACGGGCTCGAAACAGTGGTCCCGAACGAGACCGTCATGCGCGAGGAGTTGGCGGCGACTCCCGAGGTGATCGGCGAGGCGGTTCAGACGATCCTCCGGCGCGAGGGGGACACGGGGGCCTACGAGCGCGTCAAGGAACTCACTCGCGGGAAGCGCGTCACCCTCGACGACTTCCGCGACCTCTTCGACGACCTCGACGTCGACGAGGGCGTCCGCGAGGAGTTGAAGGCGCTGACTCCGGCGAACTACGTCGGGGTCGCCGACGAGCTGGTCGACGAAACCGACGAGTAGCGCCACGAGAAGATCACTGTCGGCGACGCGACACGCCCGCACGTTCTCGCGACCGCTTCTTGGTCACCGGGCGGATCGGAGTGGCGTGCTTCCGGTCGGATCTATCCGAGAACGCCGACGAGCAGGTCGGCGGCGATGAGTACGAGGAACACGAGCCCCGACGCGAACGAACCGGCCGCGACGCCGTGGGCGTTGCCGAGACCGCGACCGCGAGCGCCGAAGTAAGCGCCGAGGAAGACGAAGCCGGTCAACAGGAGTCCGACCGCGGCGTACGCGAGCGTGAGGAGGCTGCCGGACAGCCCCTCGGGCAGCCCGAAGTCACCGACTGCGAGGAGTGCGACCGTGCCGATTCCGACCGCGATAGCGACGAACGCGACCGCCCAGACCGCCGGTTTGCCGGCGACGTCGCTCAGCGTCCCGACGATCGCGTCGTACCTGCTGGCCGAATCGGCACCGGGCGCAGTGCGCTTCGCGCCGATCTGCGCGACGGCGACGAAAGTGGCCACGACGAGCAGCCCCATCAGTACGGTGCTCAAGAGCGTGAGTGAGACCATGGTGAGTTCGTTGTTAGCTGGTCCGTTCGCGCGTACAAATAGCCTTCGTATGTTCCGCCGATCGGTACCGCACTGTTCCGCCGTGAACTGCTGTGAACACAGATTCCTTCCGTTCGAGAAACACCTGTCACGGACCGGCCCCCACGCCACATCTCGGTCGGCTACACAAGAGATAAGTGCGCCTTCGCTAAGGAAGGTACAAGAACAAAGAGACGAACATGATAGATTCACTCATCCTGCAACAGGGGAGCGACTGGCGCGCGCAGGCGGAGGTCTTCGAAGAGATCTTCTTCGTCTTCCTCGCGCTGGGGACTCTCATCGGAACCATCGTTGTCGCGTACACGCTGTGGAACGTGTACAAGTACCGTGACGACGGCGGAGAGCCGAAAGAGGACTTCGATGCGCCGGAGGTCGGCGAGCTCCCGACGGGACAGGGCGGTCCGAAAGCCAAGAAGCTCTTCCTGTCGTTCGGGTTGAGCGCCATCGTCGTCATCAGCCTCGTCGTGTACGCGTACGGTATCCTCCTCTACGTCGAGGACGGGCCGGCCGCGGGCGACGGGAGCGACGTCGAGATCCTCGTCGAGGGGTATCAGTTCGGCTGGGCGTACGAGTACCCGAACGGCCACACCACGAGGGGCGAGATGATCGTGCCTGCCGATAACCGGATCAACCTTGAGGTGACCTCACGCGACGTGTGGCACAACTTCGGCTCGTCGGACTTACGGATAAAGTCCGACGCCATCCCCGGAGACACCAGCGAGACCTGGTTCTCCGTGAGTTCCGAGGAAGTCGAGGCACAGGGCGGGGAGGCGACGTACAGGGTCGAGTGCTTCGAACTCTGTGGCTCCCAACACTCGGCGATGGAGGGCCAGATCACGGTCCTCCCGGAAGACGAGTGGGAGGAGTGGTACGCGAACACGGGGAGCGACTCGGAGAACTCCTCGAACGTCGAGGGCGGCGTGAGTGTCGACGGCGCCGCAAGCATTAACGACGCCGCCGTCGGGGGTGTGAGCGCATGAGCGAACTTCCACCGACGACGTCCGTCAAGCGCTGGTTCGTCACGACGAACCACAAGGACATCGGGATCTTATACACGATCACCGCGCTGTTCTTCCTGCTTTTCGGCGGCGTGCTCGCGCTGCTGATCCGGATGCAGCTGTGGGACCCGACGAGCCAGGTCCTCTCCGGGCTGGCGTACAATGAGGCCGTCACCGCGCACGGACTCATCATGGTGTTCTGGTTCCTCTCACCGTTCGGCTTCGGCTTCGCGAACTACTTCGTGCCGCTGCAGATCGGCGCCGACGACCTCGCGTTCCCGCGGCTGAACGCGCTGTCGTACTGGATGTACCTGTTCTCGGGTATCCTGCTCGGGATCAGCTTCTTCCAGGGCGGCACGCTGAGCGCCGGCTGGACGATGTACGCCCCGCTCAACATCCCGATGTACACGCCGAGCATCGGGTCGACCGGGGCAGTGCTCGCGCTGTTCATGTTCGTCGTCGGCATCACGGCGTCGACGGTGAACTTCCTCACGTCCATCCACCACTCGCGCGCCGAAGGGATGGGGATCATGGACATGCCGATGTTCACGTGGTCCATCCTCGCGACGGTGTGGATGATGCTGTTCGCGTTCGCGGCGCTGCTCGCCGTGGGACTCATCCTCGCGTCCGACCGCGTGCTCGGGAGCGTGTACTTCTCGGCCACCGAAGGCGGCTCACTACTGTGGGGCCACCTCTTCTGGTTCTTCGGCCATCCGGAGGTGTACATCGTCTTCTTCCCGGCGCTCGGCGTGATGTTGGAGCTGTTCCAGACCTTCTCCGGGCGGCGGCTCGTCGGCCGGAAGTGGGTGATCATCGCCATCTGTCTGATCTCCGTGCAGTCGTTCCTCGTGTGGATGCACCACATGTTCCTGACGACGATCAACCTGGAGATCAAGACGCTGATGATGGCGACGACCATCGGGATCTCACTGCCCTTCGACCTGCTGGTGTTCTCGCTGATCTACACCCTGATGAAGGGCCGGATCCAGTTCACGACGCCGTTCCTCTTCGCGTTCGGGGCGCTGCTGCTGTTCATCCTCGGCGGCATCACCGGGGTGTTCCTCGGCGCGATCGTGCTCGACTACGAGTTCCGCGGCACCTACTGGGTGGTCGCGCACTTCCACTACGTGATGTTCGGCGGCGCCACGGCGCTGTTCGGCGGGGCCTACTACTGGTTCCCGAAGGTGACCGGAAAGATGTACGACGAACTGCTCGGGAAGATCCACTTCGTGATCTTCTTCATCAGCTTCAACATGGTGTACTTCTCGATGTTCCTCGGCTGGGAGACTCCCCGCCGGGTGTTCCAGTACAACCCCGAGTTCCAGATCTACCACCAGTTCGGGACGATCGGGGCGTTCGTGCTCGGATTATCCTTCTTCATCATGTTCTACAACTTCGCGAAGTCCTACGTCTCCGGCGAGCCCGCCGGCGACAACCCGTGGGACTACTCGCGAACCGCAGAGTGGGCGGTCTCCTCGCCCCCGCCGCTTGAGAACTGGCCGAATCGCCCCTCGTACGCCTCCGGCAAACTGGAGTTCGTGAAAGATTACGTGCCCGACGGCGGGCCGGCCGTGAAGGCCGACGCAGACGGCAACGCCGCGACGGACGGCGGCGACAACCACGAAGAGCACATCTCGAAGTACCCGTACTGGGACAAACACCCGAGCCACGCGAGCATCTGGCCGTTCTCGCTTTCGCTGGGGCTCGGCATCATGCTGCTCGGACTCTCCGGGTTCAGTGAGTCGCTCTCGTTCGCTCTCGGCGACTCGCTCGCGTCGACGACGATGACGGTGTCGAACCCGGTGTACCCGATACTCGTCGTGGTCGGCCTGATCTGGTTGATCGGCTCCGGCGTGAAGTGGGGGCTGGAAGAGTTCTACGCCCCGCCCAGCGAGTTCGCCGAGCGGTGGCCCTTCGAAGGCGTCGAGAAGGTGAAGCTGGGGATGTGGTTCTTCCTCGCGTCCGACGTGATCGTCTTCGGCGCGTTCCTCTCCGCGGCCATCTTCGTCCGGTACAACGCCGGCTGGATGACGTGGGAGCCGCTGACTGAATCGCTGCCCGGCCTCATCAACACGTTCGTGCTGATCACCTCCTCGTTCACGGTGATCTTAGCACTGGTGGCCGCTCACCGGAAGAGTCGGCAGGGGCTGCTCGCCTCGCTCGGCGCGACGATCGGGTTCGGGTTCGTGTTCCTCGCGATCAAGCTGTGGGAGTGGCACCACGAGGTCTTCGACCGCGGCGTGACGATCAACGCCAACGCTCACGGCGACCCGATCCAAGCGTCGATCTACTACGTGACGACCGGGCTGCACGGGATTCACGTGGTGATCGGGCTCCTGATCGCCATCTTCCTGTTCGTCCGGGTATATCAGGGCCACTACCTGGACGACGAGCGGCCGATCGAGTACTTCGGCCTCTACTGGCACTTCGTCGACATCGTCTGGGTGTTCATCTTCCCGCTGTTCTACCTCTTCTGAGGGAACGGCGGACACCCCGAATCGGCTCTTTTAGCGGATTTCCGTTCTCCGTTCCTCTCACTCCTCAAGCGACTCGGCGCACCACTGACAGAAGTCCAGCGTCGCGTCCGTGTCGCGGCCGCAGTGCGGACACGAGAGGGTGGCGGTTGTCGAGTCTGTTACGGGGTCAGCCGATCCCTGCTCGGCTCCCCATGTCACTTCGTCGCGGTCCCTCGTCACTTCATCGCGGTCAGCCGACGACGCGGCCTCGGTCGACGATGAACTGCGTTCCTGTGCCCGATTGTCTCGGACGGCGAGGACGTAGGCGTCGACGACGCTGGCGGCGACGACGATGAGTACCGGGGCGATATCGCCGATCGGCGGCGGGTCGCCGGCGACGACCTGATCGACCGCCGTATCGGGAACGACGAACACGAGCGTCGCCGTGATCACTGCGTACCACCCGAAGGCGCGTGCCCATCGTCTGAGGTACGCGTGGCCGAGTCCGGACACCAGAATTGCCAGCGCGGCAGCGAGCCACGGTCGCCGACCGGTTTTGGGATCGCTCATATCGTCGGAAACGGGCGCCAGCGCCGAGAAACTACGCATCGCTCGGAGCGTTTATGTGCCCGAGTCACCGAGCGGCAGTATGTTCGGCGTGCCGACCGGAGAGTTCCTGATCGGAATCGGATTCGCGATCGCCGGGGTCGGCAGCTGGATCGTCGGGCTCGGCGTCGCGTACCTCCTGTACCGGCGGTGGCGCGGTGACGGGCCACGCGACCAGGACGCAACGGGAGTCGACGCCGGACCCCCAGACGGCGGATCCGAGGACGGAGCACGGATCGAAGACTGACCGCAAGGTTCCGGATCGAAGGCGAGGCCAGACGTGGCGGACCGCGTGCCTGGAGCTACGGAAACGCGGTCGGTCGGCGAACGATCGGGTCAGTACGCCGCGTCCCACCGGGCCGGCTTGCGGCGGTTCCCGCAGTCGCGACACTCCATCCGGTCCATCGTGTCGATGGCGACGTTCGTCCCCTCGCAGTTCCCGCAGAGGTAGCCGTAGCGCTGTGTCAGGTCGGCGTCGACGTACGCGACGTAGAAGGGCGCGTGGGAGCCGCGGTCGCTCTCGTCGAAGGCGACGTGGACGGTCTCGCCGTCGTCCGTCTGGTAGGTGCCCTCGGAGATGCCGGTCAGCCGACCGATCTGTTTGCGGTACTCCCGCTCGTCGAACGTCCCGTCGCCGATCTCTACGAGGCGCTCCCCGTCGAGGTCGTACCCCTCGCGCTCGTAGAAGGCCGTTCCCGCCTGGTTATCGTCGAGGACGCGCGCCTCGATGCGATCGACGTCGGCCGCGCGGAGCTCCGACTCCACGCGTTCCAAGAGCGCGGAGCCGATCCCCGACTCGCGGTGATCGGGATGGACGTGGAGCCAGTCGATCTCGCCGATTCGCTCGCGCCGACCGACGACGTAGCTCTCGGCGAAGCCGACGACCGTCTCGTCGATGACGGCGACCGGGAACACCGTGTCGTCGTCGCCGATGTCCGCGCCCAACTCGTCGGGGTCGTACCACTCGTCGACCGCCTCCGCCAGCAGCGCCTCATCGACGGCATGGCCGTAGGAAGCGATCAGCGATTCGCGTGCGATCGTCCGGATCGCGTCGATGTCGTCGAGTGTTGCGGGTCGAAGATCCATACCGGTCCATTCACGCGTGGCTACAAAAAACACACAGGCGGAACGGATGGCGTATGACCGGCGGTGCGGCAACTAACTGGCCGGCAGTCCGATGACCGACTGGAAACTGTGGACCGAAAGAAGGCGTAAGCAGGAGCGGCACGGTCGCGAGGAGCGCGGACCATCGCGAGACGGTCTACGAGATGGAGTACGTCGCCGCGGCCATCAGCAGCATGGTGAGCGCGAGCGCGAGCGCCATCACGTAACTGAGCGAGCGGTTCTCCCACCGGAGGTGCTGGAAGTACGCGACGATGAGCAGGGTCTTGACCGTCGCGATCACCAGCGTCCCGCCGAGCGCCTGGGCGTACGTGAAGCTGAGGAAATCGGCCTCGAAGAGAACGAAGTTGAGGGAGGCCGCAACCAGGAGCGCGACGTAAATCGCGGTGTACAGTTTGAGCGAGTCGTCCGACATTGCTTGCCTGCACCTTCGTCCGTGTGCTTAAAGAATTAACCATCCGGGGGAGCATCCGCGGGGGTGCGATCCAACTGAACGCGCCGACTCGGCACTCGGCGCCGATCGCGGATCCCGAAACGCCTATGCCCGCGACGCACCCACCTCACACCGGTCGCAGCCGCCGACCGGTATCACCGTGGACCCGCTCGAACCGACGGACGATCTGCTCGAATCGCTGTACGTCGTCAACAAGGTCGCAAAGCAGTTCGCCGACGAGGCGACCGCCGCCTACGAGCGCGGCGATCTCACCGAGAGCAACGTCCGGTCGGCCCGCAAGGACGCGCTGTACCGAACCAAAACGGCCGTCCTCTCTCGCGTCGTCGCCCACGACCCGTCCCGCGTCTCCGGGGAGTACCACGCCATCAACGGCGACGTGTGGCTCTTCTTGGATGTCAACGGGTGGAAGTTCCACCAGCCGACGTACGCGATCGGCGGAGATCTCACCGACGCGATCGACATCTCGAACTCGCGGTCTGACCCCCTCGATGCGCCGTACGAGCGGGATTCGACCGTCGAACGCTCGGATCGGAGCTTAGCGGAGTCGCTCTCGCGACTGGCCGACGCGGGCGTCAACGCGAACGACCACCTCGCGCGCCCGACCGTCACGAGCGAAGACGACCGGATCGTCGACGTCCGGTGGTCGTTCCTCCCGTAGCTTCCGGTGTTCTCGCGGTCCCCGGCGTCAACGGAGCCGAACCGATGCTATCGACAGCGGCGCTATCGGGTCGGCGTTTAAAAAAATCGAACCGCGAGCGGTGGCCGCGTTACGCCTCGACGACTTCGATGGCGCCCAGCATCCCGACCGTTTCGTGGGGAAGACAGTAGTAGAGCTGGATCCCGGTGTTGTCGAACGACTGCTCGAACGTGGTACCCTCCTCGCCGACGGGGTCGCCGCTCTCGAAGTCGGACTCGGAGTCCTCGGCGGAGACCACGTTGTGGTTGCCGCCCTCGCCGGTCCACTCCCAGACGACAGTCGTGCTGGAGTCGATCCGGATCGCGGCGGGATCGAACGCCAGCCCGTTACTCCCGGCGCCGACCGACACCGTGACCTCGTCCTGTCCGGTGTGGTCCGCGATCGACCCGTCGTACATGTTGGCGTCGGAGAGGTAGTCGTCGATCGCGCTCGGCACGTCACTGCCGTCAGACCCGTCAGACCCGTCAGACCCATCGGAACCGTCGGAACCGTCGGAACCGTCGGACCCATCGGAACCGTCACCGCCGTCTCCGCCGCCGGAACAGCCGGCGAGCGTTCCGAGTGTCAGTGCGGCTCCGGTTCCGGCGACGTAGCGCCGTCTAGACAGTCTCTTAGACATCGACATATCGTATGAGTTCGAGCCTTACAAACCCCTTGATGAACGTCGGATACTGAGAACACACCCACGGTCTGAGAATCGGCTCGCTCCGTCGGCGGGTTTATTCGCGGCTGCCTCCGTGATCGATCCATGCGGGAGGACGAGTTGGCGACGGGCGTGGTCGACCACTACGCGACCGTCCACGACGACCCCGAGATTCAGTTGGAGGAGCCGTACGACGCGGATGGGCGCCGCGGGGTCGTCGACGTGTACGTCCGGGTCCGCACGCCCGAGCCCGTCGACCACGTCATCGAACTCAAGGGCGACGCGGCGGTGCGGCGCGCGACCGGTGCCAACGAGGTCCTCCGACAGTACCGCCGGATGGAGCGGTACTTCCACGCCGACGCGAGCCACGCGCTCCGTCCCAAACTCGGGCGCGCCGAGCCGGGCGCGCGATACCTCCTCTGTTTCGCGCCGACGCCGACCTGCGTCTATCACGTCGCGACTCACCGATCGCTGTACGGCAGCGTCGACGCGGCGGCGCGGGTCGACGACGTGCCCGCGGTCCGGACGGTCGCGTTCCTCACCGGACTCGACGGCGACCCCGCCGACCTCGGGATGGTGTCGGTCAACGGTGACGCGCCGTTCGGCTCTCCGCCGTTTTTAAATGCCGTTCCCGACGACTCTCGGCTGGCCGAGAGCATTCGGCGGGTCGACGACGACGTGATCGACTCGGGGAGCGCAGAATAGTGGGTGTCCGGGCACAGCGGCCCGGTGTTCGGTTCAGTACTCCTCGTACGCGAGGTTCATCATCCACTGCGAGAAGGCGTCCGCCTGCGCGTCGACCTCTTCCTCGCCGATGAACGGCGAGAGCATGTCGCCGGCCATGAGCAGCGAGAAGTCGAGGTCTCGGGGCGCGGGTTCGAGGTAGTACGTGTTGTGGCCGTCGTAGACGGTGTCCGATCGCTGGATGAGTCCGGACTCCTCTAACGCCTCCGCGATGCGGCTCCCCTTGCGCGAGGAGACGTCGAGTTCCTTCCAGAAGTCGCTCTGGTGGATGCCACCGGTCTCGCGGATGAGTTCGAGGCCGGCGTACTCGTCCTCCGAGAGGTCGGCCTCGAGTTCGGACACGCTCATACAATACCGGGCGCCCGCGAGTCGCTTAAAACTGGCTTTCCGCACCGTCGCCGTCGCTACGGCGATCCATCTACCCCGGAACTGGTGGGTCTCGACCCGCCGGATCCGAACCCCGCCGGCAGCGACACCGACTCAGCGGGCGTCTCGCAGGGCGGGCCGTCGGCGTACGCGAACTCGGGAGCGGTCTCGGGATCGGGAACGGTCCGAATCCGCGTGAACGACCGCGTGCCGAACTCGTCCCCGTGAAGACAGGCGCCGTACTCGTGGTCAGTGAGCGTCGCGCTCGCGCGGTCGAGCCACTCCGCGCCCGCCTCGCCCGGTTCGGGCGCCAGCGCGGCCGCGACCGCCCGCGCGCTGTCGGCGCGCTCGGAACCGAACTCACGCCGCCGGTCCGGAATCGCGAAGCGCTCGACGCCGTTGACCACGCCCCCGACGTTGCCGACGACGTGAACGCCCGGATCGAGTCGGGTGATCGCCAGTCCTCCGTCGTACGAGAGGAGGAACGCCGCCGACTCGTCGGCGAGCACGAGGTTGAATCCGTCGTACGATCGGGCTTCGAGGTCGCGCTCGACCCTGCGGACGGCGCCCTCCGCGGAGTCGGCCTCCAAGCAGTCGAGAACGAGCAGGCCGCGGGACCGGTCTCCCTCGCGGTCGGTGTCGAGCCACCGGTTCGTGACCGCGGCGACGACACCCGAGGCGGAGAGGCCGATCCACGTCCCGCCGGCCTCGGCGTCGCGGGGGGCGACGTAGCCGTGGCCGCGGTTGGCGTTGCCACCCTCGTCGACCTCCACATCGTCCCCCTCGTCGCCATTCTCGTCGCAGCCGTCTCCGCTGTCACCGTCGATCCCCCGGATGCTCGGCGGCTCGGACGGCCGATCGAGCGCTTCGTCGCGGTTCGCGGCGAGTGCGATCGGCGCGTCACCGAACGTCCGCCATGCGATCGTGAGCGTGCACACGACAGTGATATGACGGGCCGGAAGGAAAAACCCGCGACCGTTCCGGACGATCTTTACTCATACTAAAAGAAATCTTTTGGTGGCTGACCGCTAAGACCGTGATATGAATGCGATCGCCGTGTACGACGGGGCAGACGAACCGGTCGTGACAGAGAAGCCGCGGCCGGAACCGGCCGCCGGAGAGGCGCTCGTTCGAACGCTTCGAGTCGGCGTCGACGGGACCGACCACGAGGTTATCTCCGGAGGACACGGCGGCTCTCCCGACGGCGAGGACCACCTCGTGTTGGGTCACGAGGCGGTCGGCGTAATCGAGGAGCCGAACGGCACGCCGTTCGAGGTCGGGGATATCGTGGTCCCGACGGTCCGGCGCCCGCCCAACGGAGACAACGAGTACTTCGCTCGCGGCGAGCCCGACATGGCTCCGAACGGCGAGTACCACGAGCGCGGTATCGTCGGCGCCCACGGGTTCATGGCGGAGTACTTCACCAGCCCCGCGGAGTTCCTCGTCGAGATCCCGCCGACGCTGGCCGAGTGGGGGTTCCTCGTCGAGCCCGTCTCGATCGCGGAGAAGGCGATCGAACACGCCTACGCCAGCCGGTCGGCGTTCCACTGGGAGCCGGAGTCGGCGCTGGTGCTGGGCAACGGCTCACTCGGGCTCTTGACCATCGCGACCCTCGACGAGGAGTTCGACCGGATCTACTGTCTCGGTCGCCGAGAGCGCCCGGACCCGACGATCGACATCATCGAGTTTCTCGACGCGACGTACGTCAACTCCAACGAGACGCCCGTCCCGTCGGTGCCGGAGGCCCACGAGCCGATGGACTTCGTCTTCGAGGCGACCGGCTACGCGCCCCACGCCTTCGAGACGATCGAGGCGCTCGCGCCGAACGGGGTCGGCGCGCTGCTCGGCGTCCCGGGCGACTGGGAGTTCGAGATCGACGGCGGCCGGCTCCACCGCGAGTTCGTCCTTCACAACAAGGCGCTCGTCGGCAGCGTCAACTCCGGCTACGAGCACTTTGAGGCCGCCGTGGACTCGCTGTCCAGCTTTTCTGAGACGTTCCTCGACGATCTCGTCACCGGCGTGCACGGTCTCGACGACTTCGAGGCCGCGTTCGCGGATGACGACACGACTATTAAAACGGCGGTCGAATTCAGCGCATATGAAGAACGTTGACGATCTGATAGACAGCGCGGCCGACCTCGCGGAGCACGGCCTCTCGAAGGGCGAAATCGCCGACGAGCTGAACGTCTCTCGGGAGACGGCGAGCTGGCTCGTCGAGCGCAGCGGCGGCGGCGACACGGACACGGAGCGCGGGGCGACGACCTCGACCGCCGACATCCACATCGACTGGTCCGCGCTGGGACGCGACTCGACGCGGCTCCGGTACGCGGCGAGCGCGATGGCGGACCTCCTGGCCAAACAGGGTGAGCACGTCGACCTGACGGTCGGCGTCGAGAAGGCCGGTGCGCCGCTCGCGACCGCGGTCGCGAACCAGCTCGATACGGACCTGGGCACGTACGCGCCAGCGAAACACCAGTGGGACGAGGGCGACATCGACGAGCAGGGCGGCGGCTTTTCGCGAAATTTCGCCGCCATCCGTAACCGCGACTGCTACGTCGTCGACGACATCATCACCTCGGGGACGACGATGCGCGAGTCGATCGACGCGATCCGCGATCAGGGCGGCGAACCGGTCGCCTGCGTCGTGCTCGTCGACAAGCGAGGGTACGACGAGATCGACGGCGTCCCGGTGTACTCGCTCGTCGACGTGGTCCGCGTCGACCGCGAGGAGTAGCCCGCTGGCCGCGTCCCCGCCGAGCACGCCCTCCTCCTCAATCGCGTCGACACCGTGCGGAACCCATTTGCGTCGGGGGCGCGTATCGGTCCCCATGACGTTCCAACCCGAGACCGACGCCGAGCCCGACGAGATCGCGGACCGAGTCGAGGAGACGATCGCCGACAACGACGTGGTGCTTTTCATGAAGGGCAACCGCCTGATGCCGCAGTGCGGCTACTCGCAGCGCGCCGTCGAGCTGATCGGCCAGCACGTCGAGGAGTTCGAGACGGTCGACGTGTTGCCGGCGCTGCCGCATTACCGCGAGGCGCTGGAGTCCCACAGCGGTTGGGAGACGATCCCCCAGACGTTCGTCGACGGGGAGTTCGTCGGCGGGAGCGACGTGCTCTCGGAACTCGACGAGCGCGGCGAGCTGGCCGCCGAACTGGGTGCCGAGTAGCCGGAGCCGATCCTCGAAGTTCGAAGGGCAGGCGATATAAACCTACGGGCCCTAGATAGAGTAGGAGCAGCAGTCGCCGCTGCCGCCGCGCCGACCGGTTCGACCCCATTCACCCAACTAACAATGACAGGCCGCGTGTTCAGACTTCATTCGACGCTCGAACTGCCACTCGAAGACGTGGAGACGTACTTCGAAGAAGATCCCGACCTCCCGCCGGAGATCGACGACATCGACATCACGCGTCGAAACAACACCCTCATTATCAAGGCCCTGTCCGACGACGAGTCAATTAGCAAGTACACGCCGACCGCCCAGCTGAAGGCGTCAGTGACGGAGACGCGCGTATGGGAGGAAGAGCCCCCGCGCGCCGGCGGCCCGCAGTGGATGGACGACGAGGAGGAGGAGATCCCCTCCGAGCTCGTCGAGTTCGCCTGTTTCAAGGGCGACCGTGAGACCGTCCTCCAGAACTCCGCGCTCCAGTATCCGATGTTCCTCGTACTGCGTAAGATCGCGACCCTCTCGGAGAAGGGAACGCTGACCGCGATCACCGAGGAGGACGGCGAGTTGGAGGCGACCCGCATCGTCGAGGGCGAGCCCCGCCCAGCGAGCATCGAGGTCGTCGAGAGCCCGCAGGGAGCCGGCGACGGCGACGGCGGCGTCAACTGGCGCGACAACGAGTTCATCAGCGACTGAGTCGGCTTCGGAACCGCCGGCTCGTCCGGGGCGATCCGACACCGACCGTTTTCCGCACTCACACCGACGTTCACCCGCCCAGCGCCCGCGCCGCGGACCGCCGACGCTTTAGGCGCGCCGAGCGTTCTCTCGCCAATGACCGACGACTGGGTGAGCCTCTTTTCGGGCGGTAAGGACTCCTCGTGGGCGCTGTACCGCGCGCTGGAGGAGGGCCTCGACGTCTCGCGGCTGCTGACGGTCCACCCCGCGGGCGACTCGTATATGTATCACACGCCGGCGACCGAACTCGCCGTGCTCGCGGCCGAGAGCGTCGGGATCGACCTCGTCGAGGTGTCGCCAGACGACTTTGGCGCCGCCGATGTCGACGACGCCGGCGCGCAGGGGGACGCCGAACTGGAGCCGATGGAGGCCGCGCTGCGGGAAATCGCCACCGAGGGGTCGGTCGACCTCGCGGGCGTCACCGCGGGCGCGGTCGAGAGCGAGTTCCAGACGAGCCGGATTCAAAAGATGTGCGACCGGCTCGGGATCGACCTGTTCGCGCCGCTGTGGCAGGAGGATCCGGTCGAACTCGCCCAGGCGATGTTCGACGCCGGCTTCGAGATCCGTATCGTGCAGGTCGCCGCCTACGGACTCGACGAGTCGTGGCTCGGGCGGCGCTACGACGCGGACGCGCTCGCAGACCTCGTCGCCCTCCGCGAGGAGTACGGCGTCCACCCGCTCGGCGAGGGCGGCGAGTTCGAGACGTACGTCGTCGACGGGCCCCATATGGACCGGCGGATCGACATCGAGTACGACGCCGTGTGGGAGGGCGACCGCGGCCACGTCGAGATACGAGACGCGCGGTTGGAGTAGGAGAAGCGGTCGTTCCAGTTGGAGAGCTACGGCCAGCTACCGGCCTGATCGTAGGCGTTGACGATCCGTTCGATTGCGACGACGTACGCGGCGGTTCGGAGGTTCGGAGCGTCGTTCGCCTCGTAGCTGTCGACGATCCCCCGGAACGCTTCGGTGATCACGCGCTCTAACTCCTCGTTCACCCGCTCTTCCGTCCAGTGGAACCGCTGTCGGTTCTGGACCCACTCGAAGTAGGAGACCGTGACGCCGCCGGCGTTCGCGAGAATGTCGGGGACGACGTAGACGTCTTTCTCGGCGAGCGCGTCGTCGGCGTCGGGGGTGAGCGGCCCGTTCGCGGCCTCGGCGACCACGTCTGCGCGCACGTCGGCGGCGAGGTCGCCGTCGATGGCGTTCTCCAGCGCCGCCGGCACGAGGAGGTCGACGTCGAGCGTCAACACCCCCTCGTTCGTGATCGGCTCTGCGTCGCCGTAGTTGCTGACGCTCCCCGTCTCGGCCTTGTGGTCTTTCACCGCTCGGGGATCGAACCCGTCAGGATCGTGGACTCCGCCTGAGGAGTCGGAGACCGCCACTACGTCCGCACCGAGGTCGTCGAGGAGCGCGGCGGCGATCGACCCCGCGTTCCCGTACCCCTGGACGGCGACCGTCGCGCCGGCGATGTCGCGGTCGAGCCAGTCGAACGCCTCCCGCGCGGCGATCGCGACGGAGCGACCGGTGGCCTCGACGCGTCCCTCGCTGCCGCCCGAGTCGAGCGCCTTCCCGGTGATGACGCCGGGAGCGGTCGTGTTCTCTAAGGTCTCGTACGTGTCTTTGATCCAGTTCATCTCCCGCTGGCCGGTGTTGACGTCGGGCGCGGGGATGTCGCGGTCCACGCCGATCAGCGGGCGTAGCTCGGTCGCGAACGCTCGGGTGAGCCGCTCCAGTTCGGCCTCGGAGTAGTCGGTCGGGTCGATCGCGATCCCGCCTTTCCCGCCGCCGTACGGGATGTTGACCACGGCGCACTTGTACGCCATCCACCCCGACAGCGCCTTCACCTCGTCGCGGGTGACACCGGGGTGATACCGAATACCCCCCTTATACGGCCCTCGGTCGCCGTTGAACTGCGATCGGTACGCCCGGACCGTCTCCAGCGTGCCGTCGTCGCGCTCGAAGGTGAGGTTCGTCTCCAGGACGCGTTCGGGATTCTTCAGGCGGTTGATGACCCCCGGCGGCGCGTCGAGGAACGCCGCGGCGTCGTCGACCTGCTCTTGAAGGCTCTCGAAGGGATTGGCTTGGTCGGCCATACGTCTGTTTCCCGAGGGGCCGAGGTTAACTGTGGCGAACGATTTATCGCTCGCAACGATCCCTTACGAATCGCCGGCAGCGGCGCGCTCGACGATCCGCTCCGCCTGCGCGATCAGGGGCGCGTCGATCATCTCGCCGTCGACCCGGAAGACGGCCGATCCCCCCCGGGCCGCGGCGTCGCGGGCGTCGAGCACCCGCTCGGCCCACTCGACCGCCTCGGGGTCCGGGGCGAACGCCGCGTGGATCGGATCAACCTGGTCCGGGTGGATCGCGAGCTTCCCGTCGTAGCCGAGCGTGAGCGCGAACTCGGCCTCCTCTCGGAGCCCGTCCGTGTCGGAGAAATCGGGGTACACCGTGTCGATCGCGTCGACGTCGGCGGCGCCGGCCGCGAGGACGACGTGCTCGCGCGCGTACAGCACCTCCGTCCCCTCGTCGGTGCGCGTCGCTCCCACGTCGGCGGCGAGGTCCTCGGCGCCGAAGACGAGCGCGTCGGTCGCGGGGGCGGCCGCGATCGACTGCGCCGAGAGGATCCCCGCCGCGGTCTCGACCAAGGCGAACACGGCGGGATCGAGCCCGCGGTCGGCACAGATCGACGCGACCTCCCCGACCCGATCGGGCGACTCCACCTTCGGGAGCATAACCGCGTCGAGCCGGGGGTCGCTCTCGAATTGCGCTCCCGCCCCCACCAGCGCGTCGAGATCGGCCACCGGGTCGGTGGTCGTGAGACGAACACACACCTCCGCGTCGGGAGCGAAGTCAGCATCAGTGAGCACCGTGCGGACCGATTCGCGGGCCTCGGCCTTCCGGTCGGGCGCGACCGCGTCCTCCAAGTCGAAGCAGATCACGTCGGCGCCGGCGCCGGGGGCCTTGCGCATGAGATCCGGGCGGTCACCCGGCGAGAACAGCAGGCTTCGTCGGACCATGTCGGGCGGTCCGCCCGCACCGACATAAATCGTCCCGACGGCGACGCAGCGGAGTCGGCGCGTCGCCCGCCGAACCGCTCGGGCGACGGAGCGGTACCGATTTGCCGCCCGCGGTCGACGGTGGCGCTATGGCCGGACGCTACTACGAGGAGTTCGCGGTCGGCGAGACGATCGAGCACGCGAAGCGACGGACGATAAGCGAGGCCGACAACCAGCGCTTCTGCGACATGACGATGAACCAGCAGCCGCTCCACCTCGACGCCGACTTCGCCGAGGGGACGCAGTTCGGCGAGCGACTGGTCAACGGGCTCTACACCATGTCGCTCGCGGTCGGCGTGTCGATCCCGGAGACGACCGACGGGACGATCGTCGCGAACCTCTCGTACGACGACGTCGAACACCCGGAGCCGGTGTTCCACGGCGACACGATCCGCGCGCAGTCGACCGTGACGGACAAGCGGGAGACGAGCGACGGCGATCGGGGCGTGGTCACGATGCACGTGGAGGCGTTCAAGACCGTCGCGGACGACGACGACGTGCTCGTCTGCGAGTTCGACCGGACCGTACTCTCGGAGAAGCGGCCCGATGACGGGGAATAGGCGGAACGACGAGCGACTCAGTCCGTCTCTTCGCCGCCGGCCAGCAACAGTCCGAGGTACGACGTTCGGATCTGCGAGTCGCCGTCGAGCCCGAGGCGGTCGAGGGCCTTCAGCGCCTCGTCGCGGGTGGCCGCTATCGCGTCCTCGTCGTCGACCTCGCGCTCGATCTCGACGAACTCGCCGACGTCGTCGACTCTGTCGAGGGTGACGGTGAACCCCGCGAACGACCAGAACTCGCGGCGCTTCTCCACGACCGCGGCCGGCTCGAAGCCGAGTCCGGAGAGCACGCCGGCCATCGCCTCGCTGTCGTCGACGGCGGTCTCGTGTTCCGTCCGCGTCTTCGATCCCTCGTCGAGGAGCGGACCTTTATACGTGAGTTTCGTCGTTTCCGCGGTCGGATTCGCGACCGACGATTCTTCGGTGTCCGAGCCGATCCCCTCCGCGAGCGGTGTCTCGCTCCGGACCCGGAGCGCCTCGTCGGTCTCGGCGAAGTCGCGGTGCGGGGCGTCGTAGTACGCGTCGCGCTGGCGGCGGGCGTCGACGCGCTCGGCGCCGGCCTCGCGCAGCCGATTACGGACCGTGTCGATATCGGCTGGGACCTTGATCTCGACCTCGTACATACCACCGGGTCCGCCGGGCGCGTTCATAAGCGCGGTGGGACGTGGCTCCGGCGCGACGCGACTGTCGCCGCGTCGAACCGTGCGCCTTAAGGGTGTAACAGGAGACCTTCAGGGTATGAGCGATCAGGAGCAAGCGGACGCGGCCGAGGACGCAGACGAGGCCGAGACCGAAGGACTCGCCGACGGCGACTTCGTGCGAGTCGCGTACACGATTCGAACCGCCGATGACGACCGCGTCATCGACACCACCGACGAGGAGATCGCCGAGGACGCCGAGATCGACACCGAGGAACACGAGTTCGAGCCGCGCATTATCGCGCTGGGCGCCGGCCACGTGTTCCCGTCCGTCGATGAAGCCTTCATCGGCGCAAAGGTCGGTGACAAGGGTACTGTCGACGTGCCCGCCGAGGACGCCTTCGGCGAGTACGACCCCGACGAGGTCGAGACCGTCAAGGCCGACAAGATCCCCGAGGACAGCCGCTATCCCGGTGCACAGGTCCAGATCGACAACCAGCAGGGCTACCTCGAGACGATCATCGGCGGTCGTGCCCGCGTCGACTTCAACCACCCGCTGGCCGGCGAGGACCTCGAGTACGAGTACGAGATCTTAGAGCAGATCGACGACCGCGAACAGCAGGCCGCGGGCATGCTCGGGATGTACCTCCAGGAAGCGCCCGAGGTCCGGATCGAGACGGTCACTGAGGAAGAGGAGAGCGTCACCGAGGACGACGACGGCGAGGAGACCGTCGAGACCGAGGAAGTCGAGAAGGACGTCCTCTACGTGACGGCCACGCAGGCGATGCAGATGAACCAGCAGTGGATGTTCCAGAAACAGCAGATCGCGCAGGACCTCATGGGCCGGCTCGACCTCGACCGCGTCGTCGTCGAAGAGGTCATCGAGGGCGGCGGTATGGGCGGTCTCGGCGGCATGATGGGCGGCATGGGCGGCGCCGGTGCCGAGGACATCGAGGACGCGCTCGAAGACGTCGACGTCGACGCCGACGAGATCGTCGACGAGATCGACGAGGAGTAAGCCGTCCTTTGGCCGGTCGGACGCCCGGACCCGTCCGAACCGACGATCGGCCGGCGACGCAAACGCGAACCGATCCCTTTTGAACTGCGGTCGTTCCACTGTGAGACATGGAAATCGAACGTGCGCGTGACGACGTGGTCGTCGCCGCGACCGCCGGCGGCACGACGGTCATACTCGCACTCCTGTCTGGCGTCGCCGGTGTCGTCGACATCCCGACCGTCCCGGCGTTGGCGCCTCTCGTCGTCTACGGAGCGTACCTCTTCTCGCGCAAGGGCGGGCCGTACGGCTCGCTCGACCGTCCACGGAACTGGGCGGCGGCCGCGGTGCTCGTTGGCGGTATCGTCGTCGTCGCGGCAGCGATCCTGCCGGCGTGAAGGCGGCGGTTCCGTCGTCGTGGGCTCACCGCCGAGTCAGGCGATATCTCGGCTCGTGTCGACCGAGACTGTGTCCGTGAGCTTCAACTTGAGCGGCTCTTCGAGCGCCGCACCGCCGCGGAACTTCGGAACGATCAGGCGGTTCACGATCTCCGTCCCGGTCACGCTCGTCCGGAGGTCGAAGACCACGTCCGAGACCTGTTCGGTGACGACTCGGTTTCTGCCGGTATCGCCTTTAAATCCGTGTAGTACGGCGATCCCGCCGGCGTCGACGACGTGTTGTCGGAGGTCGGTGAGGAAGGAGCCGTATCGTGACCGATCGACCGCCTCCAGCGGTTCCACGGAGTCGACGACGAGCGTGGCGCGTTCCGAGAGGTCCGCGGCGGCCGCCAACACGTCGTCGACCGGAGCTTCACGGTCCGTTTCCTCGACGACGGTGGCCTCGACCCTGCTTTCTCCCTCACCGCCGTTGGTCTCGCCGCTCTCCGTTCCTCCGTCGAGTGTGAGACCCGATTCGACCGCCTCGGCCGAGCGCACCGTCGTGAGGTAGCGACACTCCCGCGGGCGGGAGAACCGGTCCACGATCAGCTCCGACTGACTCGCGGGGTCCGCCTTCAACACGACGACGCTGCCGCTCGGGAGCCCGCCGCCGAACTCCCTGTCGAGCACGGAGATCCCGGTCGGGAGCGTCTCCATACCCCCGCTGCTGGTTCCGGAGGTTTGGCTTTGTCGGTGGGGGACGAGCGCCCGACGCGAGCCGGTGTCGGCGTTCACGCGACGCGCCAGCGGTCCGCCCCGTACTCGTCGACGAGCCGACGTCCCAGGTCGTCGTACGCCGTCCGCACCGACGAGTCTGACAGCGGCTCCGTCTCGACTGACGGAACCCGTCCGAGCACCGGACAGCCGAGCAGGCTTCCCACCCCTTCCGGAACGGACTCGGATCGGACGGCGACGACGCCGAGCGGGGGACAGCCCAGCCGACGCGCGAGCGCCGCGGTCTTCGCGGCGTCCCGGAGCGCCGCCCGCCGGAGCGGCGTCACGAGGAGACACCGATCGGCGACTCGGAGCGGCGCGGCGGCGTCGGGCGACGCCCCCGCTGGACAGTCGAGAAGCGTCGGCGAGTCGTCGGGCACCGTCTCTGCCAGCGCACCAAGGGCACGCCTCGCGTCGACGTCACCGGGCGTCCCCGGCGCCGCGAGCACAGTCGGTTCCTGCCGACCTGGCCGAAGCGCTCCCTCGGTCTGGATCGCGTCGAGTACGGTCGGCGCGTCCGCGACGGGGTCGCGGTCATCGTCGGTCGCGCCCGTCAGCCGCGCGAGGTTCGGGAGGTCCCAGTCGGCGTCGGCAGCGACGACGGGGGCGCCACGCCGTGACAGCGCCCGAGCGAGTCCCAGCGTGGTGGTCGTCTTCCCGCTTCCGCCCTTTCCGCTGGCCACGGCTATCACGGGGCGGGTTGCGTCGCTACCACTGATAAATGGCGGGACGGGGATCGAAACCGGACGGCGGGACGAAGAGAACGACCGCGATCAGTCCTGACAGCAGCCGCCCGCCTCGCCGCCGAAGTCGACCGCGAGCGGCTCCGAGATTGCCTCGTTCACGGCTTCGAGGGCGTCGTTCAGATCCTCTTGGGCGTCGAGGAACTCGCGCATGACGGGCATCGAGTGGAGCTCGTCTTGGGCCGCCTGTACCTTCTGGAGTCCGGAGTTCGTCGCCTGTCCGGTCTCTCGGGCCTGCATGAACTCCGCGCGGAGCTGCTCGAACTCGTCGATCTTCGCCTGAACCTCCTCGTCGCGCTGGACCGCGTCGCGGGCCGACTCGAACCGCTCGTACTCCTGCGTCTGGGCGATGCGCTCGCCGAGCTCGCGGCCGAGGTCCTCGATAGTGGCCTGTTCGTCGGGGGAGGCGTGTTCGACGCTCATACCGGATCCTCGGGACGGATCGGTTTCAACCTGCCGGAGCCGGGGGTGTCTCCGGGGATCGGTCGCCAGCGACCGTCTCGCTCACTCGGCCTGCGACTCCACGAACGCGACGACGTCGCTCAGCTCCTGCTGGCCGATCCCGTGGCCGCCCGGGTAGCTCCCCCGCGTGACGGCGGCGCCGATCTCGTCGAGCCGATCGGCCGCGGTCGCTGACCGAGATTCCGGAATCACGCGGTCGCCCGCCCCCGCGCCGACGAACACCGGCTTGCCCCCGATCCCGTCCGGATCGAGGTCGGCGTGCGCCTCCGCGAGGTAGCCGTGCAGCGCGACGACCCACGCGTAGCGGTCCGGCTCTTCCAACACGAGCGAGAGGCTCGTGATCGCTCCTTGGCTGAACCCGAGCAGGCCGAGCCGGTCGGGATCCAAACCGTAGGATTCGACCGCGGCGTCGACGCTCTCGGTCACCAGATCGAGGCTCCGCCGGAAGTCTGCCGCGTCCGGCTGGCTCGATTCGAGGCCGCCGGCGGACAGATCGAGCTCGTACCACGTGTACCCGCCCTGTAGCGGGTCTGGTGCGCGTAGGCTCACGACGTGAAGCCCGTCGGGCAAGCGCTGTGCCACCGGCAACAGGTCCTCCTCGTCGGCGCCGCGGCCGTGCAACACGAAGACTGCAGGGGCGGGCTCGCTGTCGGAGCCGTCGTCCGGCGCGACGTGAATGTGCTCCAGCGGAATGTCGGTCATGTGTCCCGCGTTCGTCGGCTCGGGGGTTGTATCCGTCGACCGCGGCAGCGATCGGGTTATCTGTCGGTGAGTTATTTACTGGTGCGTCGAGAGGTCGAACTATGGATCCCCGCACCATCGCCGCAGCGATGGCGATTTTCCTCCTCGCGGTTGGGATCGCCGCCGCACCGGCGACCGACGCGCGCGCACCGCCGACGCCGATCTGCGGCGTCTGTGACCTCGACCGAACGACACCGGACGGCACGCCGGTGACCGCCGGCGAGAGTTCGCTGACTGTCACCGTCCACGGAAACGGGTCGACGACGTGGGACGCACGGGTCGACCTCGCGGCCGGCGGCGACGCGCTCGCGGCGAACGAGTCGCTTCGGCGCACGGTCGTCTCCGAAGCGATACACGACGGGATCGCGGAGCCGAGCGACGTCGACGCTCGGATCGACGGAGACACCCTCCGCGTCGGCTACCGAGATCCGAACGCCACGGAGCGACACCTCGGCGTCGTGGTGTTCACGCCGCTGACTCCCGCGTCTCCCTCGGTCCCGTTCGTCATCGGCGGCGAGGGGGCGCGGTACCTCGGCGCCGATCGGCTGACTGTCCGCGGGGCGTCCGGATGGGACGTCCGCGGCGACGCGAGCGCGGCCGATTCCGACGGTGAACTCGTCTGGACCCGTGAGGGCACCGAGCCCGACGACGAGGGACGGGCCTTCGTCGACGTCGACCGGGATCCCGTCGCCGTCGAGGGGGATTCGCTCCTCCCCGGCCCGCGGGCGTGGATCGGCCGACTGCTCACGAGTGACACGCTCTGAGGAGTCGGCCGCGCCGCGACGTTCGCGAACGTCACGAACGTCACGGACGAAACCCACGGTCGAACGCGCCGTTTAACCGTCCTGCCGCACAATTCGCTCCATATGAGCGGCTCTACGGAGGGCGACCTCACCAAGACGGGGATGGCCCTGAAACACGACCGCGAGTGGGACTACGAGCTGGATCGAATCTTAGAGGCCATCGAGGAGCGCGACGCCTCGAAGGTCGGCCTCCAGTTCCCCGAGGGACTCAAGCGCCGCGGCCCGAAGGTCGCCGACGACCTCCGCGAAGTGGCGCCCGACGACGTCACATTCATGTTGTCCGGACAACCCTGTTACGGGGCCTGCGACCTCGACACGTACCTGATGCGCCGGACGGACGTGTTCGTCCACTTCGGCCACACGCCGATGAAGGAGTCCGACAGCATCGTCTACGTCCCGCTGTTCTCGAACGTCGACCCGTTCCCGATCATGGAGGACGCGCTGGCCGAGGAGCTCTCGCCGCCGGAGGAGGACGCCGACGTCGGGCTCGTCACCACGGCCCAGCACATGAACCGGTTCGAGGAGATGACCGACTGGTTAGAGGAGCGCGGCTACGAGGTCCACACCCGCCGGGGCGACGACCGACTCACGAAGGAGGGGCAGGTGCTCGGCTGCAACTACGCCTCCGCGGACATCGACGCCGAGCAGGTCCTGTACGTCGGCGGCGGGAAATTCCACCCGGTCGGGCTCGCGATGGAGCACCCCGACAAGCGCGTCGTCATCGCCGACCCCGTCAACAACGCGGTGTCGGTCGCCGAACACGACCAGTTCCTCAAGCAGCGCTACGCCTCGGTCCACAAGGCGATGGGCGCCGAGAAGTGGGGCGTCATCTTCTGTACGAAGATCGGCCAGGGCCGCTGGGAGAAGGCCCAGGAGATCGTCGAAAACAACGAGAACGCCTACCTGATCACGATGGACGAGGTGACGCCGGACCGCCTCCGCAACTTCGACATGGACGCGTTCGTCAACACCGGCTGTCCCCGGATCACGACCGACGACGGCCCGCGGTTCCACAAGCCGATGCTGACGCCCGGCGAGTACGAGGCCGCGATCGGCGAGAAACCCCTCGACTCGATCGAGTTCGACACGTTCCACGACACCTGGTAAGCGGTACGATCTGGTCCCGCGGACACCTCCGCGAGGTGGCGCCAGACGCGGACGACGTCTCCGGTCGCTAGACGCGCGGTCGCTGACATTCCGATCGCAGCGGAGCCGCTTCCCTTCGAATTGAGAAAACGTTTCACTCGGGCGGGCGATCGTTCCCCACATATGGTCCCGATACAGGCCGTAGCCCTCCTCCCGGGCGTCGTCGCCGCGATAGATCGGTCGCTGTGGACCGGCGTTGAGGTCGTCGGATCGGCCGCCGTCAGTTTCGTCGCGACCGCCGTTGGCGTCGCTCTCGTCGGCGTGATCGTGTCGGCGGTCGCTCCCGATTTCACCGACAGCGGCGTCGAGTACCTCCACGCAGAACCCGGAGAGGCGTTCCTGTACGGGCTCGTGGCGTACGTGGGAACCACCCTCGCGATGGTGTTGCTCGCGGTCACCATCATCGGCCTCGTCGTCGTCATCCCCGCGGTGATCGTCCTCGCGATCCTCAGCTTCGGCGGCACGGCGGTCTCCGCGATCGCGCTCGGGGCGTGGATCCGATCGCTGCTCGGACTGGGAGCCGCGACCGGGCGCGGACCTGATCTCGTCGTCGGCGCGGTCGCGTGGGCGGCGCTCGGCCTCGTTCCCGTCCTCGGCGGACTCGTGAGGTTCGTCGTCGGCGCGATGGGGTTCGGCTACCTCGCGCTCTGGATCGCTAACGGTCGGTTCGACCGCGACTACGGGTCCTTCGACGCCGGGAGATACGGTGGGACCGGCGGTTCGACGCACGGCCGGGGATCTCTCGGTGAGGACGACGAGGGCGACGGCGGCGCCGACCGTGAAGGGGACGATGACCCCGACCGCTTCCGCAACATCGCGGCGCTGGACGCCGAACGCGAGGCGGAAGCGAACGAGCGGGGGGCAGAGAGTGACGCGTCCGACGAGACTGACCAGACCGGGCGTGAACGATAGCGTCGTCGCCGGACCGTTACCGGGCAGCCTCGACCGCACTTTCCACGTAGTCGACGGCGTCCGCGGGCGTCTCAACCGTTTTGACGCCCTCGATGTCGTGCGTGTCGATCCCGGCCACCGCCCGGCCGTGCGCGAGCGCCATCCCGATCTCCGAGAGCGTGCCGTGCGAGCCGTCGACGGCGATCGCGGCGTCCCCGTTCAGCACGACCAGCGCGTTGCGGGCGTGCCCGAGCCCTGTCGCGATCGGGACGGTGACGTGCGGGTTCGCGTCCGCACGGCGGTCGGTCGGCAGGATCCCGAGCGTCTCTCCGCCGGCCTCGCGCGCACCGCGGCAGACCGCTTCCATCACGCCGCCGAGCCCGCCGCAGACGACCGTGTGTCCGCGGTTCGCGAGCCGTTCGCCCAGTTCTTCGGCGACCGCCGCCGTCTCGGGCGGGATCGAGCTCCCGCCGATGACGCTGACGCGCATACTGCGGGTCCCGACCCGGTCGTATATAAATGAACGCCGTATCCGCCGCGGTGTTGGTGAAACCCTTTTAAGTGCTGAGCGTCGACAGTCACTATGACGTACGATACCGTCGTGTTCGACAACGACGGTGTCCTCGTGGGCCGCACGCGCTTCGACGTGCTCCGGGATGCAACCCGGGACGCGTTCGAGGAGTGCGGCGTCGAGGAGCCCGATCCGGACGACGTAGAGCGCATGACCATCGGTGCGACCCCCGGCAGCGTGGGGACCGTCTGTCAGACGTACGACCTCGATCCGGGGTCGTTCTGGCGGACTCGCGACGACGTGGTCTCGAAGGCCCAGCAGCAGGAGGCGCGCGAGGGACGCAAGACGCCCTACGACGACCTCGGCGAGCTACAGAGCCTCGACGTGGAGATGGGGATCGTCTCCTCCAATCAGCAGGCGACCGTCGACTTCCTCGTGAATCACTTCGACGGGTTCGACCGATTCGGCGCGGCATACGGCCGGGAGCCCACGATCCACTCGCTCCAGCTCCGCAAGCCGAACCCACACTACATCGAACAGGCGCTCGGCGACCTCGACGCCGGCAACGCGCTGTTCGTCGGAGACAACGAGTCCGACGTGCGCGCCGCCGAGAACGCGGGTATCGACTCCGCGTTCATCCGCCGGCCCCACCGCCGCGACTGGGAGCTGAACGTCTGGCCGACGTGGGAGATCGATCGGCTCTCGGACCTCCACGACATCGTCGGCTAGGCGCGTCCCCTCCGCCGGTCGGCGACCGTCCGCCGCAAGCCGTCCGCCGGTGACTGCCCCGCCCGACCCCGCTCTCTCAAGGTTTAACTCCGATCGGGAGCTACGCCGCCACAGTGACGAACCCCCCGCCGTGGGCCGACATCTTCGGCCACGAGGAGCCGTATCCCGAGCAGGCCGACGGGATCGACGCTGCGATCGACGCCGCCGAGGACGGCGGATTTCTCGCGCTGGAGGGCGCGTGCGGGACAGGGAAGACGATGCTCGCGCTCACCGCCGGGCTCGACCGCGTCCGCGACCCCGACTCCGACTTCGAGCGCGTGTTCGTCCTCACGAGCGTCAAACAGCAACTCCGCCAGTTCGAGACGGATCTGAACACGATCAACGACGATCTCTCCGACGGCTACGATCCGGTCTCCGGGCTCACCCTCGTCGGCAAGGCGGACGTGTGTCCCTACGCCCGCGAGAACCGCGGCGGGATCGACCGCGAGAACGTGTACGAGCGCTGTGAGGGACTCCGCGAGCGCACACGCAACCTCGTCGGCGACGGCGGCGCGACGACGACCTCGAACCTGGTGAGCGAGGCGCAGAGCCAGCAGGTCGGGCTGATGGACTCCGGGTCCGCGGGGAACGCCGGGGGCGGCGACGCGTCCGCCGCCGACTACCTCACCGTCGACGGCGAGCCCACCCCCTACCGACCGGACACGGAGGAGTTCGAAGGCACCGAGTTCTGCCCCTTCTACGCCGGGTTCCTCGACGATCTCCCGGAGGACGGCGATCCCGCGGAGGCGGTCCCGTTCGACGTGACCGAACTCGGCCACGTCGGACCGACGGAGCTAGTCCGGCTCGCCGCCGGCCACGGCACCTGCCCGCACTCGATCATGGGCGCGCTCGTCCCGGAGGTCGAGGTCGTCATCGGCAACTACTACCACGCGTTCGACCCCGTGACGACGGGGACCTTCACGGGCGCGCTGCTGGACGACTCGACGTTCGTCGTCTGCGACGAGGCCCACATGCTCGAACCGCGCGTGCGCGACCTCGTGAGCGACCGGGTCGCCGACGCCAGCCTCCGCGACGCCGAGAACGAACTCACCCGCGTCGTCCAGCCGCTCTCCTTCGAGACGGCCGGCGCCGAGTCCGACGACGCTGACCTCGTGCGAGGCGAACTGGAGGACGCCGACGTGAGCGTCGAGGAGATCGAGTCCGTCCGGGAGTTCTACGCCGACCTCCGTGGGGAGCTCGACCGCCGCGTGACCGAGCGTCTGGATCGCGAGCACCCCGACTGGCGGGCGTCGATGCGCGCGCTCGACGACGACGAGATCGCGCTCCGCGACCCCGAGGAGCCGACCGAAGACGAGATCACGACGTGGGCGAAGCGGGAGGGGTACGGCGACCGCGTCTGGGCCCGCGCGAAGCAGGTGGGCGCGGTCGTCAAGCGCGTGCTCGACTCGCTCGAAGACGAGGACAAGAAGCGCGCCGCCCCTGGCGTCGGTCGCACCCTCAACGCGTGGTACCGCGAAGGCCACGAGGACTTTTTCCGCGCGATCGACTTAGAGCGGACGTGGGACGAGACGGCGCCGCCGGACTCGTGGCGGCGCCCGTACAACGCGAGCTTCGCGCTGTACAATTGCCTGCCAAGCGAGCCCATCGGCGACCGGCTCGCCGAGTTCGGCGGCGGCGTCCTCATGAGTGCGACGTTGGAGCCGATGGACGTGTTCCGCGAGGTGACCGGGCTCGACCACCTCGAAGAGCGAGGGCGGCCGGTCGTCGAGCGCACCTACGGGCTCTCGTTCCCCGAAGAGAACCGCGCGAGCTTCGCTGTCGACGCGCCCAAGTTCACTCACCAGAACCGCGGGGCGCCCGGCGAGGAGAACGACACGCGCCTCGCGCACCTCGACGCGACCGCGGCGGTGGCGAGTCGCGAGGGCAACGTGTTGGTCGGGACCCCCAGCTACGCGGAGGCGACGTGGATGGCCGAGTCGCTCTCGGAGCGACTGGACAAGCCGGTGTTGCTCGACGAGTCGTCCGGCGACCGCGCCACGGAGTCGTTGAAAGACGACTTCTTCGCGGGCGACGGGAAGGTACTCGTGACGAGCCTCCGGGGAACGCTCACCGAGGGCGTCGACTACCGCGGCGATCGCCTCTCGGCCGCCGTAGTCTGTGGCGTCCCGATCATCAACACGGCGCGACCTCGAACGCGGGCGGTGATCACGGCGTACGACAGGCGGTTCGAGTCGGGGTTCGAGACCGCGCTCACCGTGCCGGCAGTTCGAAAGGCCCGACAGGCGGTCGGTCGCGTCATCCGTGCCCCTGACGAACGTGGGGTCCGAGTCCTCCTCGACGCCCGGTACGCCCGCGAGTCGTGGAACAGCGTGAGGGAGTACCTACCGGCACACGAGCGCGAGGAGTACCAGCCGGTGAGCCCGGACATGATCGGGCTCGCGCTCGACCGGTTCGAGCGGCGAGCCGGGGACGACTGAGCCGGCGAGCACAGTGCCCCCGGCTCGCGGGAGCTACCACCTGTCTAACAGGTCGTTGAACAGAAGTATGGGGCGCGTAACTAACCGCCGAGAGCGCCTGGGGGTCCCCGATGAAGCCCACGGTAAACGAGGAGCGATACCACGTCGTCTGTAGGGAGTGTTCGCTCGAACGGCTGTTCTCCGCCGGTGACGACGCGAGCAGCCTCGAGCGCGACCACGTCGCGGAGACCGGTCATCGGGTCGCGGTCGGCCGGATCCGTTAACCTAACTTCGCTCCGGTCGGGAGTCGACGTGGCTCGCGGGAGGGATTGCAAACGAATACTCCGAAACGGTAGGGAAAACAGCGCGGCGACCGAGAAGCGGATCTGCCCGGCTCGGTCGTCAGTTCTCGCGGCGGGCGAACGCGAGGTTGCCGGAGACGTTCTTGATGTAGGCCGTGACCGTTTCGCCCTCCTGTGCGCCGGGAACGAACACCGTGTACTCGCCGCGCTCGGCGACGCCGTCGCCCTTGCGACCGGTGCCGACGATCTCGAGTTCGTACGTGTTGCCCGACTCGATCGCCTCTTCCTGCCGCTGGGTGTTCGAGGTGTTCTGCTTGGCGACAGGTCGGAACGCCCCGCAGGCCTCACAGCGGAGCATGGGCGTGCGGTTCTCGGTCTCCAGTCGGGTGTCCGGCAGTCCGCACTCCGAGCAGGTGACGAACGACTCGATGTAGGAGTCGATCGCGGCCTGGAAGTCGCGCTCGCGGAAGTTCCCGCTGTAGCGGGCCCGCCCGTCCTCGTACTGGCCGGCGGTACCGAGCTCCTGCTGGATCTTCGAGTGAACGTGTTCGGGATCGCGGCTCAACGCGTCGGCGATCGCGGAGAGGTTTGTCAGTCGGGTGAACGCGCCGTCCTTCTGCGCCTCCGGATCCGGGACCGACAGCCGCTCGTCGGAGCCGCCGAGGTCCGGGACTTCCTCCATCGCGCGGTCGAGGCTCGATTCGTAGTCCATACCCGAAAGGACGACAGCGTGACGGAAATCGCTTCCGGGTTCGTGACCGAACGACTCCGAAACGAGAAACAGAGCGGAAACGTCGAACGAGAGATACGAACGCGTGACTCACCGTGTGGCGTTCGTCCAGAAGTAGCGGGAGGTAGATTTGAACTACCGATCTCCGGGTTATGAGCCCGGCGGAATCTCCTGGCTATCCCATCCCGCTATCGTATCAAAACCGCGTGCAACTGTTAAGGGTTCTGATCCCGTCGCCCGTGTGCGATTCGTCCACGAAGCGTTTAAATACCGATCGGAGCAGTTGCCCGCGGTCACCGTCGACCGTCAGTCGGCTTCGTCGTCGGTGATATCGCCGTCCGGATCGGCGCTCGCCGCCGCGTGCCGCTGGCTGAGTCGCAGCGCGGCGAGCGAACCGACCGCGAACCCGATCGGTAACACGGCGTCGGTCGGATCGCCCGAGAACGCGCGCGGAGCGGTCAACCCCGCCATCACGGCGAACAGCAGTGCCATCAGTCCGGCGATCGGGACCACGTAGCCGTCGGTGAACGGGGTTCGGTCGGATCCGTCGCTCATGCGGGTACGTCGGGGAGGGCAGAGTAAAAACCCGAGGCGGACGGGGCGGGGTCGCTCGGCGTCGAATCACCGGATAGTGCGGCCGAAGCGATCACGGCGTGTGCTTTGCGCCGGTCGCAAATGCTTTCATGCATCAAAGATAGTGATATACAGATGCAAAAACCGCTACTGACGACGGACTTCTTGGACCGGGCGCGGCGCCACTACGCGGACGAGGAGGCCGTCCTTGCCACGGACGGGACGCGGTACACCTACGCCGAGTTGGGCGAGCGCGCGGACCGGTTCTCCGCCGCCCTGCAGGAGCGCGGGATCGAGAAGGGCGATCGCGTCGCGGTGTTGGACCCGAACACGCACTACCACCTGGAGGCGGCCTACGGCGCGATGCAGGTCGGCGCGATCCACGCCCCGCTGAACTACCGTCTCACGCCCGACGACTTCTCGTACATGCTCTCCGACGCCGGCGTCGACGCCATCTACGCCGACGCCGAGTACGCCGGGAACGTCGAGGCGGTCCGCGACGAGGTGCCCACCGAGACGTTCCTCACGAACGACGCCGACGCGGTCGACGGCGACTGGGAGTCGGTCGACGAAGCCCTCGCCGACGCGGACCCCGACGCCTACGAGTGCCCGGAGATGGACGAGGACGACGTGATCACGATCAACTACACCTCGGGGACCACGGGAGACCCGAAAGGCGTCTGTCGCACCCATCGCGCGGAGACGCTCCACGCCTATCTCATTTCGATCCACCAGGAGATCACCGACGACGACGTGTACCTCTGGACGCTCCCGATGTTCCACGTCAACGGATGGGGACACATCTACGCGATCACGGGGATGGGTGCCCGACACGTCTGTACTCGCGGCGTCGACGTGGGGTCGGTGTTCGACCGGATCCGCTCCGAGGACGTGTCGTACTTCTGTGCCGCGCCGACCGTGCTCAACATGCTCGGCGACCACTACGCCGAGCACGGCGGCGCGACGACCGGCGACAACGACGTGCGGGTCGCCACCGCGGGCGCGGCGCCGCCGGAGACGACGATCCGCACCGTCGAAGCGGAGTTCGGCTGGGAGCTCAAACACGTGTACGGCGCGACCGAAACGGGCCCGCTCGTCACCACCTCTGACGCGAAGCGTCACTTCGAGGCGGACTCAGACGATCGGTTCGCGGTCAAGAAGTCCCAGGGGATCGGCTACCTCGGCACCGACGTGCGCGTCGTCGACGAGAACGGCGAGGACGTGGCCGCCGACGGCGAGACGATCGGCGAGATCGTCGTCCGCGGCAACCAGGTGATGGACCGCTACTGGAACAAGCCCGAAGCCACCGAGGCGGCGTTCTCGGAGCGACTGGAGGGATACTACCACATGGGCGACCTGGCCGTCGTCGACGAGGACGGCTTCGTCTCGATCCAGGATCGGAAAAAGGACATCATCATCTCCGGCGGGGAGAACATCTCGTCGATCGAGTTAGAGGACACCCTCTTCGAGCACGAGGCCGTCTCCGACGTCGCCGTCATCCCCGCGCCCGACGAGCGGTGGGGCGAGACTCCGAAGGCGTTCGTCGTCCCCGAGAGCGGCGACCTCGACGACCCGGGCGCGACGCCAGAGGAGCTCACGGCGTTCGTCCGCGAGCGCGTCGCCGACTACAAGACCCCCGGCGAAGTGGAGTTCGTCGACGAACTCCCGACGACGGCGACCGGAAAGATACAGAAGTACGAACTGCGCGAGCGCGAGTGGGACGAGGAAGACCGGATGGTCGGGGAGGGATAGGAGACGGAACGCGGCGGTGAAATACTCGCCTCAGTCCTCGCCGAGGAGACTCTCGACGAGTTCCTCGGGCTCGAACAGGGTGAGGTCGTCGTACCCCTGCCCGGTGCCGAGGAAGAGGATCGGCTTCCCGGTGACGTACGCGACGGAGATGGCGGCGCCGCCGGAGGAGTCGGCGTCGGCCTTCGTCAGGATTGCGCCGTCGATCTCGGCGGCGTCGTTGAACTCCTTCGCACGGTTCACCGCGTCCTGCCCCGCGACCGCCTCGTCGACGAACAGGGTCATGTCCGGATCGACGACGCGGTCGATCTTCTCCAGTTGCGCCATCAGGTCGTCGCTCGTGTGGAGCCGGCCCGCGGTGTCGCCGAGGACCACGTCGATGTCGTTGGCCTCGGCGTACTCGACGCCGTCGTAGATGACGGCCGCGGGGTCGCCGCCCTGGTCGTGGGAGATGATCTCCCGGTCGAGCCGGTCGGCGTGCTCCCGGATCTGCTCGTTGGCGCCCGCCCGGTAAGTGTCGCCGTTCGCCATCACGGACGAGTAACCGCGGTCGGCGAGCCACTCCGAGAGCTTCGCGATGCTCGTCGTCTTCCCGACGCCGTTGACGCCGGTGAAGACGATGGTGACCGGCTTGTCGGCCTCCGCGATCCGCTCTTCGAAGTCGAACTGGCCGACGGCGATCACGTCGAGGAGCGCGTCGTGAAGCGCCGACTCGACGAGTTCGCCGGTCGTCTCGACCTGCTTGCGGGACTCGCCGAGCATCTTCTCGCGGACGGTGTCGAGGATGCGCTCGGCGACGCTCATCTCCACGTCGCTTTCGAGCAGGGCCATTTCGAGGTCCCACAGCGGTTCCTCGAGGTCCTCCTCCTCGATGATGATCCGGCCGGTCGCGAACGCCTTCGCGCGTTGGAAGGTGCTCGGCTCGGTGTCGTCGTCCGCCTCGTCCGTGCCGTCGCCGCTGTCAGCGGCATCCGCCGGCGATTCAGCGCCTCCGGCCTCGTTCGCGGGCGCCTGATCGGCCTCGGACGGCTCGGCGGCGGCGCTCTCGGCCGCCTCCGGATCGTTTTGCTCCGCGGGCTCTTCGACTTCGGCGTTCTCCTCGACGTCTTTCCGGAACCCGGAGAGCTTGTCTTTCAGTCCGTCGAACACGGTCGGTCGTTACTCCTCGTCGCCCTGCTGTTGCTGCATCTGCTGCATCTGCTGCTGCTGCATCTGCTGTTGCATCTGCTGGGCCTGCTGTTCGAGTTCGTCGCTCTCGTTTTCGAGCTCGTCGACCTCTTCCTGCGTCTCCTCGATCCGCTCGTCGAGCGCCTCCTGCTTGCGTCGGAGGACGTCGATCGCGTCGTCCTCGTTCTGCTCCGCGGAGTAGTTGCCGCCGAGCGAGACGATGATCTCGTCGATATCCTGGACCTCGGCGCGGACGTAGGCGCCGCCGCCGAGCGGGACCTGCACCGTCGAGCCCGTGTCGAGGGTCTCGATGGCTTCGATAGCGTCGTCGATGTCGGACTGCTCTTCCTGGTAGTCGGCGATCTCGGCTTCGAGCGCCTCGATCTCCTCTTCGAGCGCCTGCAGCTCCTGGGAGAGCTGCTGGAGCTGCTGTTGTCCGCCGCCCATCATGCCGCGGACACCTCCTCGATCTCGATCTGGGCGCGCTTCCGGTTGTGCTGGCTCCCGACCGTGGTGTAGATGCGCTCGCGGGCGAGGTCCTCGTTCTCCGCCTCGACGTCCTTGGTGAACGGCTGGAAGCCGTCTCGACTCTGGAACCGTCCACTCACCGTGTAGGTACTCATGTTCACCGATCCGGCAGGGACAGGGAAGTATCTTCCTAAAAAGCGAGACGCGCACAACAACCGAGGAATGCGCTAAAACGCCACTCAGAGCGCCGCTCTAGACAGAATCACGCAGCGGCGAGTGGCAGTCATCAGGTGAGGTCGGCTCGCCCGAACCGGAGGGTAGCCAGCGCGACGAGCGTCGAGACGGGAAACGAGAGGTCCTCGATCCCACGACCGTCGCCGTAGTACTTCGTCAGGGACCGACACTCGACAGCGGGCATACCGCCCGCAACTCAGTGTCGAATCTTAAAAGAGGGGACGAATCGCCGGACCAGAAACGACTCAGCCGAGCGAGCGGTTGGACGCGTTTCGGCCTCAGTCGGCGTACAGAGCGCGAATCGGTTAGTCGATGAAGCCGAGCGTCTCCTCGATCCGACCCAGTTCGGGGCCGGTGGTGTCCTCGCCGACGACGTACCCCTCGTCGGTGGCGACGAGCCCGGAGCCGACGAGCGGCGCGCCGTAGTTGATCGTCCCGAGGTCGGCGCGCACGTCGAGCGCCTCCTCGACGGCCTGCAGTTCCGACTCGGTCGACTGGGGGTGACAGAGCACGCCCGTGTTGTTGGCGACCGCGGCGGTGCCGACCGTTCGCACGTCGCCGAGGTCGCCGCGGACCACGGGGACGTCGAGGGTCTCTTTGATCGTCACGATCGACTCGCGCGGGAGGTCCGGATGGACGTAGGCGCCGTAGTCGTTCGCGAGGACGACGTTCCCGGCCGCGTTGATCTCGCCGGGGAGCTCGCCGACCTCGCGGTCGGCGGCCTCGGCGATCCGCGACTTCTCGCGCTCTCTGGCCCGCGCGGAGACGAGAATCCCGTTCTCGTTGCCCGTCGCGAGGGAGCCGACGGTGTTGGAACCGCCGACCGTCGTGAGGAGCGGATCCGCGCCCAGTTCCTCGCCGAGATCGTCGGCGAGCTCCTCGTCGACGTCCGGCCGGACCAACAGGAGGTCGTCGATCGCGCGAGCGAACACGCCCACGTACGACGAGCCGGTGAAAGTCGCCCGTAACACGTTACTCGGCGTACTCGGCTTCGACGACGGGCTCGCCGTCCTCGACGAACCGGGCCGCGCGGACGCGGACCTTGCTCGGCGGGTTCTGACGTCCGTTCGCCCAGACGGCCTCGTTGACCGAGGTGTCGATCACGACGTCCGCCTCGTCGACGGAGAAGTGCTGTGCGAGGTGTTCGCGGACGATCTTCATCGCGAAGTCGGCGCGTTCCTGGACCGGCTTGTCGTTGGCGTCGCGGAGCGGGACGGTGACGACGCGCTCCTCGAAATCACTCGTCGACATTTACTCGTCCAGGTCGTTCCGGCGCCAGTTGCGCCGCTTGGGGTTTCGCGTGACGTTCATGTCCGTCTTCATCATGACCCACGCGGGGACGCGGGTGTTCTGGCGCTCCGCCTTGGCCAGACGCTTCTTTTGAGCCTTCGACTTGTCTCCCATAGTGGCGCACACTTTCCCCGGGGCGCATAAAACCCCTTCCATACCGCGTCGCTCGGCGAGATCGAACGCTCCGCGATACATCGCAGTTCGCGGGCTCAGAACGACCGTTCGGCGAGGGTCTCGTAGATTCGGTAACAGCGGTCGAGGACGTCGGTCCCGACGCTCTCGGTCTCGGTGTGCGCCTCCCCCGGCTCGGACGCCCCGCAGACGAGGCAGTCGGTACCGGCCTCGGCGAGCCAGCCCGCGTCGGTGGCGTGGGGCTTGACGACGTGTTCGGGCGCGTCGAGCCCCAGTTCGTCGTGGACCTCGCGGGCCGCCGCGAGCGCGGCATCGGCGAAGGCGTCGTCGCCACAGGCCATCGGCGGGAGGTCCTGGTCGACCTCCCACGCGACGCCGTCGACCGCCTCTGTGGCGCGCCCGATGTCGGCGCGGTCGCCCGGGACCGTTCGCTCGTCGATCGTCACCTCGCAGCGCTCCGGGATCACGTTCCACGTCTCGCCGCCGCGGACCATCGTCACCGCGAGCGACCCGGAGACGTGCTCGCCGAAGACCGTCGCCGCCGGGGCGTCGAGCGCCCGGACCGCGTCGATCGCGTCGCTCGCGCGGTAAACCGCGTTCTCGCCGGCCTCGGGCTCGGAGGCGTGCGCCGCGGTCCCGCTCGCGACGAGCGTCGAGGCGCGCCGGCCCTTGTGCGCGACGGCCACGTCGGTGACGCCCGGCTTCGAGTAGTCCGTCGACCCCTCGGCGACGACCGCGCGGTCGGGGGCGAACCCCGCCTCGATCGCGTGGCGCGCGCCGGTCCCGCCGACCTCCTCGCCGACGAACGAGGCGAACGCGAGTTCGCGGTCGTCCGGAGGTTCAGCGTCCCGGAACGCGAGCATGCAGGCCGCCACCGCGCCCTTCATGTCCGCCGCGCCGCGGCCGTGGATCCGGCCCTCGCGGCGCTCGACGACGTAGTCGCCCGCGTTGCCCTCGCCGGTCGTCTGGCGGTCCGCGGGCGGCACCACGTCGTGATGTCCCACGAGCGCGAGGGTGTCGGCGTCGGGATCGCCGGTCGCGCCTTTATAAGAGATGACGTTGCCGGCCTCGTCGCGCTCGACCCGCGCGTCGGTCTCCGCGCGGAGCCACTCCTCGATCGCGTCGCCGGCGGCGGTCTCGTCCTCGTGCGACGGGATCGCGACCAGCGACTCGGTCAGGTCCGCGAGTTCGTTCATACGGTCGGGTCGGCTCTCAGCCGCTTAAAAACCGAGTGTACGAATACGATTTATAAGTCGATCGCGGTGGCGCGCGCCTCCGAGCGCCCGGAGGGCGCGAGGAGCGCCGCGCGAGGGACGCGGTGAGCGCTCGAAGAGCGCGAACCGCGAGGTTGGGGAGGCGTGAGGCTGTGGTTGCGGGGTGGGTGGGACTCAAAGGGGCAGCCGTGAGGGGGTCGGAGGCGACGCAAGCACCGTAGGGAGCGAACGAAGTGAGCGACCGAGGAGCGCAGCGAGCGTGCGCGGCCCTCACGGCTGGGGCTTTGGCGGTGTTCATCGTCGATCCGTCGTTATCCACTTATAAACGCGAACCCACAGTACCGATCGTCTCCCCCTCGTAAGCGCGCGTGATTAATACGTCTCCGAGCCCTTCCAACGTGTATGTCCGATCAGCTCGAAACGGCGACGCTCGGCGGCGGGTGCTTCTGGTGTACTGAGGCGGCGCTCGAACAGCTCTCCGGCGTCGAATCGGTCACGTCCGGCTACGCCGGGGGGCACGTCGACGACCCGACGTACAAACAGGTCTGCTCCGGGAACACCGGCCACGCCGAGGTCGTGCAGGTCGAGTTCGACCCCGACGTGCTCGCCTACGATCGGCTACTGGAGGCCTTCTTCGAGGTCCACGACCCCACCCAGCTCAACCGACAGGGTCCCGACGTCGGGAGCCAGTACCGCTCGATCGTCCTCTACCACAGCGAAGCCCAGCGCGAGGCCGCCGCCGCCTACATCGACGCGCTCGACGAGGAGTACGACGACGACGTGGTGACGGAACTCGACCGACTGGAGACGTTCTACCGGGCCGAGGAACACCATCAGGACTACTTCGCGAAGAACCCGAACGACGCCTACTGCACCTTCCACGCCAAGCCGAAGATGGAGAAGGTGCGCGAGAAGTTCGAGGCGAAAGTCGCGAAGTAAGCGGTCGGGAATCCCCCAGCAAACGCCTTCTGCGACTCGACCGCTCGCAGCCGACTGAGTAACTCCTCTGCGGTGGATGTCTTCGAGCTCTCTGCTGTTCGTTTATAAGCCCCTGCTGTCGGTGACGGTGACCATTTCCAAAGCCCCAGCCGCTCGCCTATAAGTCGTTGCTGCCGTGGGAGCGGCGGTGAACACCTCCAAAGCCCCAGCCGCGACGACTCGCGCGCTTTGCTGCGCTCCTCGTCACTCACTCCGTTCGTTCCTGCGGTGCTTGCTGCAGCGTGCTTCGTCCTTCCGGGAGACTTCGTCTCCCGTCTTTCCGCTCGCTTCGTTCGCGGAAATCGCGACTGCCCCTTTGAGTCCCACCCCGACAGCACCGCCGGAAGACGGTCGCCTCGCTTCGCTCGGCGCTGCGACTTCCGTACTCCCGCTCGCTATCGCTCGCGGGAACGCAACCGCAGCCTCACACCTCCCCAGCCTCGCG
>Ga0207757_100262_pt1 | contig 40313 bp, 31 predicted proteins | sample A23P3SouthBayCA_2_FD_187752 | JGI IMG/M metagenome (GOLD analysis project Ga0207757, IMG submission 187752) | Aerobic enrichment media microbial communities from Eden Landing Ponds, California, USA - A23 P3 (2) (SPAdes) | ecosystem: Environmental > Aquatic > Marine > Unclassified | place...
AGAATCGATCTGGCAGTAGTTGTCACCACCTAGGCTACTATACTGGATACTGAAAGTTATCAGACATACCCTCAAGAAAACTCGCTTTTGAAGCCGCTGGATCGGGGATACTGCCTAGGTATGGCTCAGAGACTTCTGGGATTTGGTGTAATAGGATGATATACGCATCACCCAGTCACCAGAGACACGCACACGATGCACACCAGACCTGCACCCTTGGCGGATTGCTGGTTTGCACTGCCGCCATCCGACAGCCCAAGGACGACCACCGGCCAACGACGCACCAAGTGGAAGGGTGCCCTAATCGATGATATCGATGTCCGCGACTTCACCTTCGACGATCCTGTCGGAAAGCTCCGCCGACGACTCCTCCACCATGGATATGATCTGTCTGTTAAGTTCGCGCCCTCGTTCACGATTTTCCTGTCTGAAGCGGTCCATTACGTTCTGTATCAGGCCAGCATGCTCGACAAGTTCGTCTCGATCAAACGTCTCACCGATAATCCGGATATCGCCGGCACTATCCGGGCCGATAGTCAGTTCGGTATATTCAAGCAGGTCGACAGGACCGTTTGCAGCCATCACAGCGCGGAACCAGCTCTCGACTGCGCCCCGTGACTTGTCGAGACCGTGTCGCTCGAGCAGACTGTGGATGATGTCCGTGCTGTCATACTCGTCTCTGATGTCTCGCATTGTTTCCCACCAGATCTGGAGGGACTCCATGTACTGGAGGTCGGACATTTCTTCCTCGTAGAGTTCACGGAGTGTCTCTTCGTAGAGTTCACGCCTGACATTGTCGGGGATGATGACAAATCTGTCCCCCGGCGTCAATCGCCCGGCAGTTGTCCAGACAAGCTCCGTCTCCTGGCCTCGCTGCTGGTGCAGCAGAACAGATCGATTCGATTGCAATCGGAACGTCTCCCCCGATTCGGTAGAGAGTTCGAGCTGGGAGGGGCTGGCGGTGTCTCCGGTGGTGCTGGACATGCCTGACTCGCCGCTGGTCGGCACTGCTGGTGTCTCGGGACGTGGTGCCGGTGAGGTGTCATCAGATGGAGCCGCTGCCTCCGGGGATCGATGGCTCTCCCGCGAGATCGCGGGTGCAGCTGGCCAGTCAGTCCCGTCGGGAACAGCCAGCGCCTGGCGCAGGGTTGTGACCTCGGTATCAACCCAACCGGTGAGGCGAGATTCCAGCGAATCCCCGTAGTCCAGCAACTCAATCCGGTCCGCATTTGGGGCCAGATAGTAGCGTGCGAGCGGCGCTGGCACATCATCGCTGAGGATGAGCCGGTCGACCGACGGGAGTTCACGAAATCGATCGGGACCACACAGGTGGATGCCGTCTGCGTCGAGCGAGTCCGGGTCATGGGCGGTTGTCGTGCGCAGCCCGAACTCGAACGCCGATTGCATATGCCCGCTCAGGAACAGTATCGCAAGATCCGTCTGCGAATCGAGACAGTGGTCGATCTGCTCGACCATGAACGAAAATTTGGGGTTTGTCGTGGCGAGGGTCTCGTACAGGGTTTCGAGGTTATCAACGGCCGAGTTGACGTAATCGGGGACAAACGCGAGGTCATAGCTATCCTGTTTCTGTGCTAGTGAATGGAGCAGCTGCGTCGTGGTTTCGGGAGCAAAGCGACCATGAGAGACGCCCTCCTGACGGACCCACTGGTTGTAAATGTCGACCGGAACCGAGAGGCGGTGGATACCAAACATACGATTTCTGATCTCGCTGGCGAGGTCACTCGTCTGTGGTTCATCAAGATCGAGATAATCGCTGTAGACATTGTTCAGCGGTTCGATGATGTCAGCGTCCCCGAACTCGTGGATGATGAGCGACCGTGAGTCACCCAGCCGTGTCAGTTGCCGGCCGGCCCGGTGGAGTGGTGTTGGCGTGGCATGTTCTTTGACTCTCGGGCCTTGGTCGTTGAAGACACGGACGGGAAATCGCGAGATAGCCGGCGTAACCCCATCTGGAACATGCTCAGGGAACCCATAGTCTGGCCAGCCACCCACAGTTTCGCGTTTCGTGAAGTAGCTGTACTGGATGAAAAGCGGGGTATCAGGTGCGGTTGTACGAACAGTCTCGAGTATCTCGTCGCCATTCTCCGGGGCCCGGGCGTGGAGGTTACAGAACACCGCATCCGGACTGTCGATACGCTTCAGGTCTTCCAGCTGTTTGGTGAGAACGAGTTCATTCCCTGTTGCTGCAGAGTTCGCATAGAAGTTAATCGAGTCATCCTGCACACGGCCGATCCGGCAGAGTTCATCCAGCGGCAACGCATCACCACTCACGGACCCGTCACCCAGTCCAAACTGTCTGGCCGCGTCGCGGATATCCCCCAGCGTCCCCCACTGATTCTGTGTGCCCGGCGTATAGAGGGCAACACGATTCCCACCTCTGGACGGCGATTCCTGGAGGACGAGTTCGATCACGGTCAGCAATCCGGCCTGTGGCTCGTAGTACGGGAGCTGTATCTGATTGGAGCCGCCAGACCGGTAGGTCACTGCAACGTTTTCCAGCAGTGTCTCATGATACTCGTCGATCGGGACAGGATCCCAGCGCCCGGGTTCGGTCTGATATTTCAGTGTTGCCTCCATGCCGACCAGCCGACTGTCCGTCTCCGATGAGAAGTCGAGAGGGGTAACATCGGCACTGGAGGAGTAGTCGGTGACACTTTCGACCAGTTCCCGGACCAGCTGATCCGGGTCATCTGTCGATGCTTCGAGGGCACTCGGCGGTGGATAGATGTCGACACTCGCCAAGCCTCGCGCTGCGTTTCGCCTGACTGTCTCGGATTCACTCTGCAGAGCCTCGACAAGTTCTGGAATGACCCGTCCTGAATCGTCTATCGAGCTGGCGATTTCCTCGAGCAATTCAATATAGGTTGTATGCCGGGCGGTAGTGCGCAGGTCCTCGAGAGCGAGCAGTCGCTTCAGGTGTGGAAACGAGTCCGCCTCCATGAGCCGGGCAGACTCCACAAGTGTGGTGAGCACATGGTTGTACTCGCTGTCAGTGGGGTGTGTTTCTGCCTTGCTGACAAGGGTCTCCACGAGGTCATCAAATTCGGCTGGTGATTCCGCTGTCACCGCACCAGCGACACGGGCAAATGGCAGCCCGGGTTCGGAATCAAGCTGGCCGACGAGTTGCCAAGGATCGAGTCTCGTGGATACTGAATCACACGCACACACAGCTGTGAGTGCCACGGCAGCGTTCTCTGCAACAGTGGCTGATTCTGCCGATAAACAGTCGTACAGAATATCCACTTGGCCCTCGAGCAGTTCTGGAGAGTGCTCGGACAGTTTCTTTAGACTCTCGCTGGCTCCGACAGCCATATTGCCAGCTCGCAGCTGTTCGCAGGCCTGTCTGGTCAGGGTCTCTAGAGCGGTGTCAATGGCCATACTGACATCACCGACTTCAGTCTCGCGAGAGGCCAGCAATTCATCGACAATACTGGGGCCGCCCACGTACCCGAGCAGTCTGTAGGCTCGTTTTCGGGCCTCTATATCACCCTCCAGCAGTGGTTCGAAATCAGAGAGAGCAACTGCCTCCCAGAGAGCGTCCGGCCGTTCCGAAAGGAGGATTTCTGCTGCATCGTAGAGTGTTTGCTGGCTTTGATCATCTTGGTTCGGAATATTCTCCGGGATCTCATCGAGTACCCTCGCGGCAAGTTCTGGACGGCCCGCGATGAGTTTCTGCAGTACCCTGTCCAGTTTCCACCGGGTTTGGCTATTGACGCTTCGGTATTCTTGGAAGAGCCAGTTCAGATGCGGCTCGAGCTGGTCGGGCTCTCGACTGGCTATCCGTTCCAGTTCGGTCAGTATCACCCAGCGGCGCTCTCCGTCGAGCCTGTCGTAGTTCTCGCGGAGCTGCTGAATTCTGTCAGAACTATCCGTCATGAAAATCCCAGGCCAGCCACAGTGGTACCGAAAACGGTTGTCTGTTCAAACCGGCCACCTGTACCTGTTGGTATTATTCTGACCGCTACATTACTCTTGTCCAGCGGCCGTTTCTCGATAGAGACCGAGCAAATCGACGATCTCGATCGGGTCAAGAACAGATTCGAGTGCCTCTCGATCGTCGATAAAGTCACTCCGGTCGAGGGTGGCCACTAGGAGTCCATCGCGACCGGTTACCACGAGAAAGTCGTGTGCATCGAGCAGCAGATCTCGGTCGTCCTTGTTGGTCATGATGTCATCGAGTGACTCGTACAGGCCATCGTAGATGTCCTCGTGATCGGTGGGTGCCTCCGTCCAGATACCGAGAATGTCACTGTCATGGCACAGTTTGGCGAGGAAACGGAGTGGAGTTTTGTAATCGTCTCTGATCTCGCTTTTGATCCGGTCGGTTTCCTGTTCTGGAGGATCGCCCGACAGTGTTCTGAACGCTGGTCGGTTGTACTCCACGTACTCCTTGACCGGTGACTTCAGGTCGTCAAAATGCAGGTCGATAAACCGGTGGATATCGTCGAAGAGTTGACTCTCCAGCCCAGAATCGAATTCCATGGCGACGTGAGTCGCCACCTGCAGCGTCTGCCGGCGGCACTGTTCGACAACACCTCTGGCCTCCTCGTACACCCGCTCGCTCGTTATGTAGGCTGGCGAGCCTCTGTTGAAGTAGAATTTGCTTGCGGAGTTCTGCTGGTCCCATTCGACACTGAACCCGATCAGCAGGTTGGCATCAATAAAATGCCTGGAATGGTCTTCGAGTCGTGCTAGTTCTCGCTCAGTATCGACTCCGCGACTCTGGCCCATGACTCACCCTCCGTTGCTCTGGGAGCGTCCCGCTCGAAGAACCCCGCCTCTTTCAGTCGCTGTTCGAAGGCATTGAGTTCCTGCGCAAATACCGAGAGTGACTGCTGGGCGTTCCGTTCCCACTGCTGCTGTGAATCTGCGTAGTAGTCATCGGCAGTTTCACTCTGGAGATGATCACTGAAGACCCGCCAGGCAGTCTCGACGAGTTCCTGCAATTCTGCCTGCAAGAGCGGATGTGCCACCGCATCGTCATCGAGGAACATCTCTGCGAGTGTCACCAGCCGGCTGAACTCCGAATTGAATCCTGAGAACGAATCATCCAGAGGAAGCTTGCTCTCTGCCCTATTGAAGCTGTCAGCAAGTCGTTCCGGCTCAGGACGCTCGTTGTCGACAAAGGTCTGGGTTGCAGGGAGCAGGTTGAACTTGACCTCTGGCTGGAAGGCGTATGGCGCATCAGAGTAGATGTCTTCCTCCAGCAACCGGTCGCGCTGCTGGTAGAACCGGTAGTTCTCGATGATCTCGGAAAGTTCGTCCGAGGCCTCGGAGAGAGCTGCTTGGTGGGTGTCAATCGAAGGCGATGGTGGGGTGGCCGGTCCCTGCAGGTAGCGCGTCCCCTGCTCGTTCTGTTCGGTCTGGGCCACATCCCGACGGGTCGCGCTCTCACTTGCCTCGAACACAGCCTGGGTAACGGGCCCATGTCTGTACCAGTAAAATGGGAGCTTCTCTGCGACCAGATTATCGTCATCAAGCCGTTTCTGGAGTAAATAGAGGATCTTGTGGAGATCCATCTGGTAGAGGTGTGCGTCGTCGGGGAGGTCGTCAAGGATTTCGCCGATGAGGTAGAGAGCGATGTCTGAAGGGTCTGGCTCAGACATTAAATCAGAGCGTATCTATCTGTTATAATGACCGATATAAAAATCTTCGGCAAAGAGAGCCTGTGAGAGCCTGTGACGTCCCCCAGCTATATGTGGGTGCGCCCGGAGTGATTGTTCACTCAGCATGCTCGACCATGCGACAGAAAAGACGCCTCGTATTGAGGATATGGAACTCATCTCGGAGTATCTCGTCGACGATATTCGGGAGCGGGCAACCTCGGATCACATAGAGCATGAAGATGTCCACATCGGGAGCCCGCCATCACGGACCTACTTTGCTGGATCCCTGTCTCCAAGCGAGGGAGACTTCGAGGAACAGGAAGATGATATCTATTCGCGTGTCTCCCCGAGCGCGCTGCACATGTTCGTCCAGGTGGTACCCGATAGTCCCGGGGCCACAATCGAGATCGAGCCCGAATTCGATATCTTCTATCGGATCTTTCCACGCTGGGAGGATGCCGACATAGAGAGTGAGCAGTCGGTCTTTCGCAAGCTCGTACCGGATGTCGACCCTGTCGAACTCGAACTCCCGGGTACGGATCCCGATCCCGCCGAACTTGAATCGCGAATTGACACTGTCAAGAACAGACTCGAAGAAAACATCGATGCCGCCCTCAGGTCACTCAGGTCCGAAATCAAATCCGATCCGCTCCAGTATAGCAGCGGGTCCAACGGTGAACAGTTGCTCGAAGATTTCTTTGCGGGTGAATTCGAGAGCCCGGAGGCATATCGCCAGCACGCTGCCGAGGCGAATCTGGAAACAGAACTCCCTGAACTCGAGGTGACGGTCAATATCCGGGCGCTGGAGGCAGATGAAGTGCCGATCCAGCTCAAATTCAGTCTGGAAAATCGATCGGATGAAACGATGTCTGACACTGTCGAGCATACGATTTTCAATGCCGGATTGCAGATCTCGGAGGTGTCAAATACCAGTTTCGAACCATTCAGATTCACCCGCCTGCCAGAGGACTATCGTTACGACCGAGAACTGGTCGGATACGGAGTCAACTGTTCTGTGGAGCAGGCGGACGCCCCGGATCGGACGGTATTGCAAACGACCTGTCTACCTGTCCACGAACAACACCGATACCGGCACCACAAACCCAACAACGAGGCCGCAGAGCCGACATTCGAGAAACTTGCCGAGGATCCGGTACCGGCATTGCGGGCCCTGAAGTCCGAGATGGAGGCCTATCGAGACACCATCTGGAAGGAAAAGATATCGCAGCTGGAAGATGAATACAGCGGGAAAATCGCGTCCGAGGCACGGAAGCAACTGGCGGAGTTCGAAAACGAGATCGAGCGCTTCGATGCCGGCATCCAAGTACTCTCCGAATATGAGATGGTGGAGTGGGCATTTAAACTGATGAATGAGACGTTCGACCGGAAAGTGCTCCAAGAAGACGGGTCACGGACATATGATTCTTGGCGGCTGTTTCAGATCGTATTTATTGTCTCCAACATTCCCGATATTGCCAGACGCGAACTCCCTGGTGTGGACGCGTCACCCGAAGAAGTGAGTTTGCTATGGTTCCCGACCGGAGGCGGGAAGACAGAGGCGTATCTTGGGCTCGTGGTCATGGGGATGCACTTTGACCGGCTCCGCGACAAGAATCTGGGACTTACCTCGATGATGCGGTATCCACTTCGGCTTCTGAGTCTACAACAGTTCCAGCGAATTACCGAACTCTTCATGTACGCCGATGAGGTGCGGAAAGAGCGAAATCTTGGCGGTGAGAGTTACTCTGTGGGCTATCTGACTGGCGGAACGGAAAACAAGCTCCGTGACCTTGTCGAAAAAGAGTTCAATACGAACCTCAATGCGTACGAAACCCGCGAAAACATTGCACAAGCCGAGGAGCTGGCCGAACGCTGGAACGACGGTTCCCTGCACAATGTTTCAGCCGAGGAATACCAGTTCGTCAACAGCTGCCCGATATGTGGCAGTGATGTCACAATCCAGTTTAATATAGATTCGCTGACCGTCGACCACCGGTGTACTGGCGAGACGTGTGACTGGGACCGGCTCCCTGTCCATGTGGTTGACAACGAGCTATATCGGCTGTTGCCCACCATGGTGGTCGGGACCCAAGACAAGCTCGCGGCTCTGGGATATGAACGGAAATTCCGACTGTTGCTGGGCCATGTCGACAGTCGCTGTCCGGAACACGGATTCACTGATGGGACCGAATGCACGGAGAAATATTTCTGTGGCCTCGATACAGACGAGCACGAGAAACTCTATCCGAAAGACCCGGTCCCAGCACTCCAGATCCAGGACGAACTCCATCTCGTCAAAGAGGAACTTGGCACCTTCGAGTCCCATTACTGGAGCGCGATGGAGAAAATTATCGAATGGTCGGGGTATGAAAAGCCAAAGCTCATCGCAGCGACAGCGACGATCGAGGCATACAAGAACCAGATCGAGCATCTCTACCAGCGAGAGGGGACTCTGTTTCCGGCTCCGGGGCCGGAATACCGGCAATCGTTCTATGCCTCGGCAGATCTCGAGGAAACACAGCGATATTTCCTGGGAATCACACCGTGGAATCGCTCGCATATCAACAGCGTCGTGAGCATCATCGAGGCCCAGCAGAAGGCGGTCCAAGATCTTGGCGATAATCTCGCCACCCAAGACGATATCGAACTCACAGATTTCCAGACCGCCGAGACACAGGAGGAGGTTACAGAGTTACTCCGATTCTACCAGACAGCGGTCAACTATGTGATCAGCAAAAAAGAGGGTGCCCGTGTCTACACCTCGGTCGAGACGCAGATCAACGAGGATCTGAAACGAGATGGCTACGATGAGATGCAGCGGATGTCCCTGACTGGAGATAGCAGTTTCCAGGCTGTTTCCGATATGCTCGACAGGTTCGAGGCTGTTCCCGACGATCCGGCTGCAATATCGGAGACCGAGGATCTGGTGATTGCGACCAGCACCATCAGCCATGGCGTCGACCTTGATGCACTGAACTTTATGCTGTTTTTCGGGATGCCACGTCGAACCGCGGAATATATTCAGTCAAGCAGCCGTGTCGGTCGCAAGTATCCCGGAATCGTCGTGGACTGTTTCCATCCGATTCGCGAGCGTGACCGGAGTCACTTCCACTACTTCGGAAAATATCACGAGTATCAAGACTGGCTGGTGGAGCCAGTACCAGTCAACAGATGGGCAAAATTCAGTGTCAAGCGAACGGTGCCTGGCCTCTTCATGGCGCTCATACTCCAGAAGCGGTATGATGAACTCTATCACGAGTTTGGATCACCCTATCTCACATCGACCATCGCACAGGCTCACGCAAAGGGGGCCATCTCCGAAGAGGAGCTTGTGGAAGACCTGTGCGAGATCTATGGAACCGACAGCCAGGATAGCCCGGTTTTCCGGGAAGAGATTGAACGCAAGGTGACGCAGTTCATGAGCGCGATTGATAACAAACAGAAAAACTTCGTCAGTGATAGCTTGCCCGGAGACCACGGCGCGATGTTCAGTTTGAGGGATGTAGATCAGTCAGTTGATATTTTCACCACGAAGGACGACGGGCGGATAGTGGAAAATCTGGCCGACAAATCCGGGAGTGAGAACCAATGAAACGTGGACTCTCGCAGGTACTGTTCCAGTACATGCCCGGGAAAACGTTCGACAATCCCGAGAATGACACTATCGAGCAGGTTGTCAACATCTCGGGGGAAGATATCTCGGATGAGGTCAACACAGACTATCTCATCAAGAGCGTCCATGCCCGGATCAACAACTGGGAAGGTCCCTCGAATGGGTTCCTGCCACCCCAGCAGGAGTTCTGGACAGTCGAGAAGCCGGAGGGAGTGATAACAGAGGTTTACCCGCTGGTGTTTCGCTGTCGGGACTGCGGTCATGTCAGTGATTTCCGCTACGATCGAGATGATCTCGTGGCCGGGGATTTTGGCTGTCAGCACTGCGGGGGTGGACGCCTCTGGCAGATCCACCATGTCATGGTCTGTGACGAGTGCTCCGAGATCAAGCCTATCCCTGTGCCACGGTGTCAGAATGGGCATGATGACCGGTGGGTGATTTTGGATGATAACGCCGAACAGTACCAGAATTTCCGCTGGCTCTGCAATATCTGCGATAGTGAAATCGGCAGGGGACTGTATCGGACCTGTGACTGTGAAAACAATATGCGGCCGACGGTCCACCGGGCGTCAATGGCCTACCGGATTCACAGTCTGACAGATGTTCATATTCATCATGATTTTGATCTGCAGGACGAAGGTGAAGAACTGGATACCGTCCGCGAGGTAGCTCTGGGCGCAGCCTGTGGGCTCTTCGACCACCCGGAAACAACAATCTCGGACCTTGTGGATACCGATACCGGTGGCGATGCCGGGGTCCAAGATATCCTCAATGACGATACGCTGACCGAAAAACAGAAAGAAGCACTCAAGCAGAAGTATGGGGGTCTTGCAGAGGATTCACAGAAACTCGGGGAGGTTCGAGAGGAAATTGGAACTCTCATTGACGATGACCGGACGCTCTCGCGGAATCATCTCAACTTCCTCCGGACGCTGGAGGAAATCGAACTTGAATCGGCAGCGCAACTTCTCGCGGATGTCGAGCGGCCAGTTAATCTGGAGGGACAACTCGACAGAACCGGGCTTGCAGAGATTCGACTGACAAGCGAATTCCCGATTCTGACCGGAGTCTTCGGCTATCACCGGACATTTGACGACCCAGAAAACGGACAGTACCCTGCAGTCCGCTCGTTCCCACAGAAAGATAACGGGCTCCCAATCTACGCCACACAGACCGAAACCGAAGCCATTCTGTTCACCCTCGATCACAGAGACGTCGCCAGATGGCTTTACACGAACAATCTCGTCTCGACAGATCCGGCGACTCTTGATGAGCCAGAGATCAGAGCGCTCATCTATAACCAGATGGAGCCACTCGGAGCAGATTCAAAAATCAGTGACGCCAACGAAATAACGCAGCATGTCCAGGGGCTGTTGCACACTGTCTCCCACGAACTGATTAAGGAAGCAGCCCAGCTGTCGGGAATCGAGCGGACAAGCCTTGCTGAATTCATGTTCCCCGAGGCTCTCTCGGCCGCGATCTATTCGAATCACACGGAGTCATTCACAATCGGCGGGCTGTACACACTTGTCGAGCAGAATCTGGAAAACTGGCTAACCGAGGCTAGGCAAGAGTCACAGTACTGTCTTTATGACCCGGTCTGTGCGAATCAGGACGGCAGCTGCCATGCGTGCACCCACATTGGAGAAGTTAGCTGCCAGCATTTCAATCAGAATCTGAGCCGTGGTTACCTGTACGGTGACGCGACGACGACACGTGATGTCACTGGATTCTGGGACCTTGCAGATGAATCTTGAGACGGCTGTCAGACTGCTCGATGATATCGAACTCCTCGGGATCTCGCCCCGAACATTCGGCGCACAGGTCGAGTATCAGGCCAGCAAAGAGATAGCCACCCCCCGTGGAACGGTCGATATCAGAGACATAGCCGAAGAATTTGATGTATCCACGGAAGTCGCGATGCGGGCGTTCAGACGTCTCGAAGAGACAGATATCGCGGAGGCAGACTCCGAACGGTACCGATATCGAATTGATACCGGAACACTCCGGACGGTCATCGACCGCCTCGAGTGGCTTTCACAGCCAGAGAATAGAGACTTCATCTATCCCACAGACTCACAGTCCCCCGACAGAATCGAGATGATCACCGGGTCCCCGCATAATGTCAGCGGGATCCCCTATCCCAATATTACGGGGAGACTGGTGGACATGATCGCGACTGCGACAGGGACGGTGACCTTGGTGAATCCGTTTTTCACCGGCGATGGCCTCGATCTACTCCTTGATGCAATGGTCGGTGCTGTAGAACGCGATATCGAGTTACGGTTGTTGACACGCGATGTGAATCATGGGAATGGGTCGAACCGGACGGAGGTGACTCGCCTCTTCGAGGCAGTTCAGCAGACGGGGAAGACAGAGAACTTCGGGATATTCGAGGTGGACAAACAGCAGTTCCCGGATGCGTCCCTGCATGCCAAGGTAACCGTTGTAGACCGGTCACGGGCCTATGTCGGCAGTGCAAATTTCACCGATCAGAGTCTCCAAAATGCGGTCGAGCTGGGGCTCTATGTCGAGGGGGGGCCGGTAAAGCGGATCGCGGAGTACCTCGACCAGTGCCAGACATCGGACCTCTTTGTTTCAGTCGAGCTGTGAATCGCGCTGTATCCCGGAGAGAGGTCGGTGGTGGTGGTGTGACGATTAATTTGCTGATTACTGGGGCAGGGATTTTAGTATGTGTTCCAACTGATGTACACCGATGAGTGATTCTTCCGGATCTCGAACTCCCACACTCGAAGCTGAATGGGAGGACCTGACAGACGAGCATGAAGATCGACGGGAGAGTGTCGAATCCAATATAGATACGTGGCCGGACGATATCGCCCAAGCGTCGTATATCATCGGGGCTATCGGTGCTGGGAAAACACAGTTGCTCGCTCATCTGTTCAAGTATGCCTATGTAGAGGCAGGCAAGCCAGCACTGTATGTGACGATGGGACAGCTTCTCGATGAGGTGGCCACCGAAATCGGATACCCCGCTGAGACCGACGTTCTGTCACAGGAGCAGTTGCACGAGGTGATTGAGACGATTGCTATCAGACGGCTATCCGATATCCGCAATAAACTCGAGAATGGCGAAGAGTTCGAGCGCAATGATTATCTGATGGATTCCGGTCGGATCTCTGATCTCGACATCTATGCCGAGACGCTTGGTCTCTCGCGATCGGAGTTCGAGGAGATCGTCTCGAACGAAGAAGAAATAATCCTCATTGTCGACGAGATGGAGGAGAGCTATGACCGACTCGGAGAGATGGTTGCGCAGACCACCGGGCCGCTCCGAGAAGTGGTCGAGCGTGTCGAAAACAGGGATTCTTCGTTCTACCTACTCGGTGGGTTCGGCTATGCAAGTGTCCATGAACTCGGCGAGGCGGAATATCGCCGAATAGACCCTGTAACGCTCCCCATCATCAGACCACAGAGCGTCAGAGATGTCCTCGGGGCAGATATCTCGGCCACCCGGAAAAATTTTGTCTGGTGGATGTCCCGGGGCCGCCCTGGCTGGCTGGAGATCGCCAACGAGGGGTACGATATGGGTGGCCAGCATGTGTCCGGTAGCTACGAGAATCTCGCGGAGATCCCAAATCTCGCGATGTCGAGAGTCGACATCGTCGCGATGGAGGAGCTCGAGGAATATGTATCGGATCTCGGAACTGAAGAGCGGGATCAGACGGCGTATACGATCTTCAGACCTGCGCCGGTCAATGTCACCGAGGTTGATGGACTAGAAAACGATGCCCTCCAGTCCTCGAACCCCCTGCTCCTTGCAGATTCGGGGCTGGTAGAGATAGATGCGGTGATCGAGGCATTTCTTGATGGCGCACAGCGGCTTGATGAGTATGAGGACAGTCAGGTATCTGATCAGATCGTGAGGCGGTATCTGGTAAGGATCCTCCGGGCAATTGCCAGCGACGAGGAGGAGCTGGTATTCGGAGCAACCACGATGCCGGTATTCCAGCAGGGAACCATCTGCAAAGAGCGAATGCTCGAGCCACTTGCAGAGCGCATTCATGATATTGCACTCGAAGAATCAGGCGAACAGGAACAGGAAACAGTTGATTTTCTCTACGAGCTTGCCCAGTATCTGCAACGAACTCCACCCGAGGATCTCTCAAACGAGTTTGCCGAGTTTTTCGACCTCTTTAGCGGTGATGGGGAATCAGATGATGGACTCTACATTGGGCCGGGCCTCAGAACGCTAATCACTGTATTCCCGAGCCTGATCACCAATCCACGATTGAATTTCGCCGAGATGGGACTGAGTGAAACAAAACAGTTCGAACGGCTCGTCGAGTCACTGGGGAACAACGTAGAGACTCACGAGACACTCACCGAATTTGGAGGAATCCTGCAGGAGGACCCGCGATGAGTGTCCATCTCTACCCTGTCCCGGGTGCCGAGGCTGAAGTCGAATCGTTCATCGAGCCGTTCCTCGATAACACAGTTTCTGAAGAGGGACTGTCCCCGGAATCACAGTTCCTCATTCTGGTTTTTGGCGAATCTTCGTCGACCAGTGTCGATACGATAGAGGAAACTGTGCAACAGCACAGTGCAGTCGCCCAGCAGGCACTGGAGATCGAACAGCTGGTAATCGAGCGTCTCGACGAACGCCGACTGAATACGTTTACCACGAGTCTGCTGTTCAATTTGCTCGCTGCCGATGACGACACGAGCTTGCAGAGAACGCTTGAGAGCGATCTCGTTTCAGACGAAGACAAGCGCAAAATCGACTACTATCTCCCCAGAGTCAATGATACCGTTTCTGAGATGGTCTCACGGCAGTCAGAGGTCTTTGAGGAAAAACTGGATACGATCTATCCGGTCGACCTAGACGCCGAGGCAGCCCGGGATATGAACGATCGGCTTGAGGATGATATTGTAACCGAACAGACTATTATTGATTACCTGTTGCTCGCAGCCAGTTCAACCGAGGATCGTGTCGGGATTAAAGAACTGGTCAAATATGTTCGCGAAAACAAGATCGATGAATCCGGATATCTCTCTGGAGGGTCAGAAGGCGTGGCAGGCTACAAGCGTGTGTTCAGCCTCTCGTATGATCTGCCCAGCGACGAGTTCAGAGACGAATTTCGCACTGCACGCAGCCTGTACGAGGAGGGTGCAACACCGGAGCTTCTGCAGTTGTTAAATCAGACTGACGCCGAAATCGAGTTTACCCAGATCTATAACCATGAATCGGCTGTCGAACAGATGGTTATCAGCCAGTTTGGCGGGAATGACAGAGAGACAGGCCGCCGCCTGCTTCGAGCAATCAACGGAACTCGCGCAGTGCAGAACAATCGAGAGGAGATTCAAGACCAGTTCGAAGAGTCAAAAGCAGACCTAGAGGCGACAATCGAGGAAACACGCGAGGAGATCGAGCGCCTAGAAGACTTCAATGACCGGTTTGCCGAACCCAAGATCCAGCTTGATGCAGCCGAAATCGACCAGTTTGAAACGTTGCTCGAGAAAATCGAGAATGTGGATTCTGCTGTAGCCCACTATCTTCTCGGCGTGGAGCGCGAAAAACGGACTTCGGTGTTCACGACGCTCGAGCGTCGACTCGAGAATCATCGGGCGGAACTGGAAGGGTACCGTAACACGATTGCTGACTATATAACCAAGCTCGACCAGTTCGGGACAGATCGTGAAACCCAGGTGAACAGGATCTCATCAGCCCTAACGGACATCAGAAGCACCTCCATCGAGATCGAATTCCCAGAGGAACAGTCACTCCAGCAGGATCTCGAGACAAAATGGGATGAGCAGATCGCAGAACTCGAGTCAGATCTGACTGTGGTCGATCTGACAGAGTCAGATAATGAGATCGAGAGGAGCCTCTCGGAGTGGGAAACGCAGTTCGAAACAACCGAGAGCGAACTGAATACAATTGCTATGCCGGTATCTAAATTGGACACGTTTAGTTCAGACCTGCAAGAAATCGAGGGAGAGCGCGACGAGGTGCGGGAGATGCTATCAGAGATTATTGAGATTGTTGAAACGTCCGGGGGCGAAGCATGAGTGGGGGGCTCGAGGACCTGAACGCTGTATTCACCAAGTACCAGACCGACAAAGAGCTGGATAATCACCAGACTATCAAGCGACGGCTTGACGGGATTCGTTCCGAATTTCAGGAGCAGTTCGATGGTGTCAGTGCAGAACTGGATCACGAGGAACAGGAACAGGTCAGCCAAGCGTTTGAACAGGTTGCCCGGGAAGATATTGAGGAGATACTGAACAGTGGAAGCGAACTCGGAGCCTTTCCCGAACGGGTAGATGACATTATCGACCAGCTCGAGGATATTCTTCGCAGTCCACAGGCCGAGGCTGTCGTGGAAACACTCCTCAACTGGCTACTCTCGACCGGACTCGAACCTCTCAGCGAAGACAAGCAGGATGAACTCCGTGAGATCATCAAGGACGACATCGAGGCCGCCAGGCAGGCGGTCGAAGATTCACGAGCATCCCATGACAGTCTCCGCGGCTATCTGGGGGATGCACAGGAAGATATCGACCAGATGGTTCTCCAAGAAGTTCAGAATGCCTCCTCTATTGCCGATCTCGAATCACTTGCCGAAGGACTGGGCCGACTCGAAGACAACTGGATAGGGGACTGGAAACTGACTTTCGAAACCGAGGCGGGCGAAGACCTCTATAGAGAACTGCTCGACTTGCTCGAGGACAATCTGACCGATGTGGTGAAAGAACAGAAGAATTTGACCAGTCTTGCCGCTCTTCTGGAAAAGAGATCCAGTCGCTGGGGGCGGAATCTCGATGACGTGGATGAAAACTGGGGCACGATCGAAAGCCGGGTCGACGGGATTACATCTCCGGAGGGGTCGTTTGGAGCAGACGATGCGCTGGAGCTGGTCCGAAATGGGCTGGGGCCTGTTCCGTCTATCAACAGCTACAAAGATGCACTGAACGATGTTGCAGAGGCGCTGCAGAGTCTGCGAGAGGTCAGTCATCGGGATCTCGAACCGTATCAACCACCGGATGATAGCAAACCGGATGAAATCAGTGATAAACTGGCCGAGATTGAAGGGCAGGTCGAAAACGCCAGAGAGGCCCGGAACGCGGTCTTCGACGCAGAGAGTGCGGAGGAGATAGACGACTGTGCCGATGAATTCGGGACCGCGTTCGAGAATCTCGAAACAGAGTTCGAAGAGCTGAAAGAGAGTGTACAGTCAGAAATCGGGACGACGAGAAAGCTGGCGAAAAAATTCGAGCTGGACGAGGACCAGACAGCCCTGAACAGCCAGTATGCTTCGGCAAGTGGAGCCGAAAGCGTCACAGAAATTGGAGAGATATTCGAGGAGTATCTGGAGACAGAGAACCAAGTCATGGAGTATGTCCGGGAAGAGCTGAGTGAAACCGAAGAGGAGATCTTCACACTGTTGCTGGAATATAGTGAGGAACAATCCGAAGAGGACGCCTGGGCTCGCGTCGTGGATACAGTAGATCGGGAGCGTGGTAGCTGTCTCGAAACACTGGTTTCGCTGCAGGAGAAGGACCTCGTTGATTTCGAAGTCAGTGTCGTCTGAGACTGCCGAAGGAGGGCACTCCCGAGAGATCTCTGGATCGAGATCTGGATCCCCAATCTCGGCCGATCCCGTCCTCAGTCGTCTGATTCGGCAGGAGTGACAGACTGTATCGATCTGGATTCCTCGCCGGGTGATTTCCCGGCAATCACGCTGTGGAGAACATCACCAACCTGTCTGGCAACAACAGGCGGAACTGCGTTCCCAATCTGGACAAACCAACTGGTGAACGGGCCAAGGAATAGATAATCATCTGGGAAGGACTGGAGCCGTGCTGCTTCTCGGGGGGTAAGACCCCGGTTGCGGGAATCCTCCGGATTGTTCTGGGTATGTGAGTAGTACCGGTGGTAATCTGGAAGCACGAAACTATTCGAGTCTTTTTCTAGGTGGGCTACAATGGTGGGTGACTGGGACTCCCAGTCCAGCATCCGGTATTTGTCCTTGAATCGGGGGTTGTCCTCTGTGCCAATATCATACTCGATGAGATGGTCGTACTCCGATTCTTGGACGATATCCCAGCTGTCCTTGCCCGGTTCGAGTGCCTCATCGAATATCCTCCGATCTCGGGGGTGTGGATGTTCCCGGGCTCGATGATTGAACAGTAATCTCGAATCACTGTCAAGACCGTTCTGGGTCACATACTCCCCCCGTCGACCGCGTTCTTTACCGACTGTGACTCGCCCACCTTCACCCCGTCCGAGATGGGGAAGCCCTGCAAGTCCCTGCCGTATCGTGTAGTCAGTCTCGGAGGATTTGCCGAATACTTTATCGAAAATATCCGAAACGCTGGTCGAGAGTGTCTCGTCGCTCTTGCGAACCCCAACAATAAATACACGATGACGATTCTGGGGAATGCCGAAATTGGAGCAGTCCACGAGTCGGTACTCGGCCCGGTATCCGATGTCTGCGAGTGAATCCAGAACGAGATCTGCAATTCGAATCTCTGAATCAGCAACCTTGCTGATGATCCCCTCGACGTTTTCCATGAGAATGATCTTGGGGTCGAGAGAGTTGATGGCCGAGATATATTCCTGATAGAGTGTGGCTCTCTTGTCCTCGAGGACGGAGTAGTCGTCGTCATCTGCACGCCGGGAGCGATACCCTGCAATCGAGATTGCTTGGCAGGGAGGGCCTCCGATCACAGCATCCACATCAAACTCGAGATCGTCAAACGAACCAGTTTCGACATGATTCCCGATATCTTCTGTTGCAACATGCTCGTGAGGAATTTCGGGGTGATTGAGTCGATAGGTATCAGTAGCGTCGCGGTCGACATCAACCGCATATCTGACCGAAAACCCGGCCTGTTTGAATCCGAGCGAAAGTCCACCCGCACCTGAGAACAGGTCCACCGCCACCGGTCGGTCATCAGGTCGGGACCGCTGTCTATCTTGCCGATACGGGAGAGTGAACTTCTGTAAATCACACGGTTCCTCGAAACATCTGTGTGAGCAGCCAGCTGTATGGCCCGCAATTGCTCGATGCAATACCGGCAACAGCCTCTCGGGAAGTTGCTCCTCAAGTCCAGTCCGGCGGTTCGCCCCGTTATCGATAGTCTCGGGCTCAAGCAGACCCAGGCACGCAAGTGTTCGGTCTATTTCGGGTGAAGCTGGCCAGATCGGCTTTTCGAAAGTGGTGAGGAGCAACCAGTACGCATCCGAGGTCGAAATGCCGGGGAACGTTGCAAATTCGTCCGCCAGAGTGTCATATGGGAGATTTGGCAGGTCTGACAGAGAGATACCCTCGGTCCGTTCATAGTCATCAATTGCAGAAAGAAAATTGAGGAGGCGTTTCACACGCTTCTGATTGATCCCCCGTCCATCGGCACACTTCTCAAGAGTATCATGGATACCGGGTTCCGGGATGCCGTCAATAGTGTTCCAGGAACCCACCTCGTCTCGCAGTCGTGCGATAACCTCTCTCCAGTAGTGGTCGAAATACCGCCTTTCAGGTGGCCGGTCGTCTGGCGCGATCGCGACAGCAGCAAATGAGTCGATGATCGAGGTACTGCCACAGAGTGGATCATCGCAGACACAGCCCGGACTCTCCTGAGAATGAATGTTCTCTATATTTTCGAATGAACAGGGGTATTTGGAGGTGTCTGCAGAGGAACGTTTCCGTGAAAGTGCCTCCGGAGTTGCACGGGGACATCCGACCGGAAGACGGCCCGTGTCCGCCACCAGTTCACCGAGTAGAACATCTTTGACCGTTTCGACATTCCGAGAAATGAAATCGCCATGGAAAGTCCACTCCGAATCATCGATATCCTGAAGCTCGGATACGAGATCACTCGTCTCTGGTCCATCCATAGCAGTCATATGCCCTCAATCCAGGGCCACTCATATAAACGTCCTGGTGGAAGCATACGCCGGCCTGCCGGCTGGCAATGCAACTAACCGCGGTCAGTCTAATCAAGTATCCAATGACACAGCTCCCGTTCGGGAACACACAGATAGAGAGCAAGACCCTGCTGCAACAGATCGAGTCGGAAGAGGCCATCGAGCAACTGGAGAGCGCTGGCATTGAGGATGCAAGCACACGGATCAAGGCATTCGTGGCAGTGGTTCCTGCCCTGCTCAGCTGGCTGGAGACCAGCGGTCGTCACTATCCCTGGCGATATACCACCGATCCGTGGCGCGTGTATATATCCGAGATCCTACTGCAGCGTACACGAGGCGATGCTGTAGCCGAGATCTACGACAAATTCTTCGAACAATTTCCCGATCCCAGCTCACTGGATGGGGCAACAGAGTCCGAAATCAGAAACACTGTCGACTCTCTTGGATTTGGAAACCAGCGGACACGGACCCTTCAGGATGTGGCGGATTTACTGGTCTCGGAGCACGGAGGTGAAGTCCCGGTCTCACCCGAGGAGCTGAAGAGACCGTGGCGAGTCGGTAATTACTCTGCGCATGCAACGCTCCTGTTCGCATTCGGAGAGTCGCGTCCCCTAGTTGACGCGAACATCGCCCGGATTATCGAACGGTATCTGGGATATGAAATGCCCGAGCAACCGCACAAGGATACCGATGTATATGCGTTACTGGACTCTCTGACACCCGTGGAACCAGATACAGCACGGGCATTTTATTTTGCGCTGATTGATCATGGTGCCAAGATCTGTACGTCCAGTTCCCCTAGTTGCTCCGAGTGCCCAGTTGCAGAGGGGTGTCAGTACTGGATTCCTGACAGCCCGTCCACATAGGGTACTCGGTCATCATCGGTCCGTACGGTTACTCACCCAGTATTGGAATCCTTGACATCCAGAACCTCAGATCGTATCATCTGGCCTATCACCTCCGCGAGACGCGGTGGAACAGCATTTCCAACCAGTTTGAAAGCGACGGTATACTCATCAGGAAAGGTAAATGAATCCCGGAACGACTGGAGTCGCGCAGCTTCTCGAACGGTCAGTGATCGGGCCTCACGGGGATGGATAAACATGTGACCGTCACGCGACAGGTGAGCGACGATAGTCGATGCAGGCTCCCGGGGATTCTGTTTTTTGTACTTGTCGTCGAAAATGTCTTGGCGATATGGCTGAAGATGCTGTCCCACATCACCGATATTCCAGCCAACGCCTTCACCAAGAAGTTTGTAGAGGCTCAGATCAAGGAGATTGTGCCCGCGACTTCTGTGATTCTGAAGCGGATTCTCTCGTTCGCCAGACCCAACATCGCGCGCCCAGTCCTGATATTCGGTAATAGGATCGAGAGTATACTCTGTCGCTTCTGTCGGAGGGACCACTCCGTCGGGCGAAACTGGTGGCAAGTCGAGAATTGCTTCAGCGACAGTGATCCAGGGTTCCCGATTCTGTTTGCCTCTGGATATCTCATCGTACTCCGTTCGCGCCGTATTTCCAAAGTCTGACAGGGTGGCCTGAGATGCCCGATCTGTGGGCCTGTCGTCCCAGAGTGCTCGCATTTCCTGTTCCGACGGATGCAACGGCTTCCGATGGGTTTGCCACTGGGTTAAATCGGGCACCGACTGCGAGTTGTTGACCCCAATAAAGAATGCCCGCTTTCTGTGCTGTGGGACACCAAAATTTGCGGCATCGACGACCTCTACAGTCGTCTCGTACCCGAGGTCAGACATCTCTTCTCTGATGACCTTGGAAACAGATTCACCATGGTCGTTCTCCGCATGAACAATGCCCTCGACATTCTCCATCACAAATGCTGTTGGCCGGTAATAATCGACGAACCGGAGAAAATCCTGATAGAGTTCGTGCCGTTCGTCGCTTTCCGGAGACTCGCCCTCCAGCGACCTGATCTTTGAACGACCTACTTTCGAAAATGTCGGACATGGGGGGCCCCCAACGAGAAGATCAAGGTCTCCGAATTCGAGGGTGTGCCCACCTGCAGGATTTTGTCCACTGTCTCCTGCCAGCTCGGCCCGGAGATCCAGATTTGACGGCTCAACAGTCTGGATATCACGGCAGACTCCTCTAGAATCGATATTGTTCTCGAATGTTTCGATCGCAGATGACTCGTTATCGATACCGTACTGGATATCATAGCCAGCATCCGACAGTCCCTGGGACATCCCCCCTGCTCCACAGAATAGATCTATAGCCGTAGGCCGATCGTCCATGCAAAAGACTCTGTTCTACTCCCTTGTAGTGTTTGTATTTCGTCGGCCACTCGAGAGAAACGCATAGACTCAAGATGTTCCTCCAGTGGTGTGAGGAAAACGATATCGAGGACACAAGCAACCTCCGCGGTCGCCACCTCCACGCCCAGTACAGTCGCGCTTCCAAGACGACGATGATGCAGAACATATACACTCTCACTCGCCTGTGGCACTACGCGAACAAGTGTCCGCATGGACGGTCACTGGATGATTGTGAGGCGTGGACCAACACGACCAAGCCTCGAAGTGTCCTTCCTTGGTGATCCCCATGCGATTCATCGCGGGTCTATTACGACCCATCGGAACGCGAATGTGCCCAAGGAGGTGGCATCGAACCGGATGGATGTGAGCGGTGAGGTTCTCGACAAACACTACGATATGGCGACTCCAGACGAGAAACGTGAACGCCGGAGAGAATTTTTGCACAAAATATAGACAACCCAAACATACTATATTTTATATTCCGCATCATCCTATAATTATAGATCGACCAATTTATGATTCCCCCGAAACGCTCTACCAGTAAGTGATTGTCCTATGACCACTCTATTCGAGTTACGTAATGAATCAGAGAGCATTCGCTACAATACTTTCTATTCTCTGTCAGGGACCCCGGTTACAATCCTCTCAGAGCTAGAAAATGAAATGAGCTACTTTTTGGATATATGGACAAGCTACACGTATGACATTAGACCTATAGAATTAAACTTAGAAAAGAGCATTCGATTACCATCGGAATTTGAAAATCACTGTCAGAATCTGGGAAAGCTGTTGAATTCACTCACACATTTTTTATATAATCAAGGGATAACTGAGCTACTGGGTGAGTCTGAACTTGAGTTGGTAGAATTCATCAATAGATTTGGGGTGGAGATATTTATTGACATTCTTGACGCTGAAATTCGAGATTTGAGCCAGTATTTGAAAACAAATATCCAACCGACACAATCAAATGAACCAGTTCTTTCTCATTTTATTAATTCAATTGGAGACCTTTTTGAAAACTCCAATCCGGAGATTATACATGATGGATTGACAACTGAGTGGTTGGGTTTGTTCTCCCGCCTCCCAAACTTTTGTTGGAAACAGTCGGTTGAGTATAGGAAGTATTACGAATCTGATGGACCGGGCGAAGCGGACTTTATGACTAATGGGGGGTTTCTGAACATCACTAACCCGGTCGCAGCAATAATTGGTGTTTGTATGTTAGCAATCGGATGTCTTCTTGTCCTTTTAGAGATTCTCTCACCTTTGGGATTCTCTCTTATTGTCGGCGGTATTACTCTGATTGCTGGCTCGATCGGAACCAAAGACAAATTAGAAATCACAGAATATATTGACATATTATCAAAGCCACTGGTAGATATCCGCAAACTTGGTTCAAGAAAAGAAATTGTTGGGATATACCCATTTGGACGTAGGTTTTCTCAGATAGTGAGTTCAGCAAATATTTTGGTTCCTAAGAGTCACGCCACACTATCTCCAGACCACATTGGAATATATTCTGGCAAGTATGAGAGTGTATTTTTAGCTGCATCAGTGGAGGGCTATGGATATACACATGAATCAGAGTATGCTGATATACACAAGCAGGTAGGCTACAAGCAACACAAGGGCGTTTTAGAATTAAACCGCGACGAAATTATTCGAGTTTCTAACCCACCGGGACTTCCCAGTCCAGTAACCCACCATCTTGAGACAACTATTGAAGAAATCCATTCAAATAGCAAGATAGACGATCTTCGTAGCTAACAACCTATTCAATATATTTTATCACTCGAATTAACTCACACTGATTTGCTGACTCTGGTGTAGTCGGGAAAAAGCGAGTTAGCACCACAGAAGGCGGCTATTATATTTCTTGGATTAGACCTATCTATTATGGCTGGATTTAGTATATCTGGACAAACAATAACTGCGATAGGATTATTTCTGGACCTCGTTGGCGCTATCCTTCTCGCTCCAGTGATTATTCCCAAGGCTAAGCGGGCGAATGATGTATATAAATGGTTTCGGACAGAAGATGCCGAATATTCTTCACTTCAGATACATTCCTATCTTCATGATTTTGAAGCGGAACCCGAACGGCTGGGAACACCCGAAGAGGAGTTCAAGGAATTTCTTCGTGAATGGTTCCCCCCAGCCCTAGGTATCACTTTGCTTGTTATTGGATATCTCTTGCAGTTGATCGCTATTTTATTCTAATTTGTGCCAACTGGGGAGGTGTATAGTTGACTCCATTATACGGGACGACACCAGAGTGGGGTTTGATTAAAATTAATCAAACCCAAAGAAGTGATTGCAGAGATGAATCTGTTGCAACCCATTCAACCGCAAGCAAAGAGAGGATACCTATCTAAACTTGTGACATGGATATTATAGTAGAGAACTTTGCTTATTATACATGCCTGAATCAAATGAATGAATTGGTTCACCCAGAACCCGTTCACGAAGGCCGACCCCCGGTACCTTTATTACAATCCGCGAGTTTCACTACCGCGAGTCCCAGACGGAAGCGGGGCCCGTTCGAAGGCTGCACGGGTTACGAGATCCGAGCGGGGCCGTATACGGCCGCGAAGGAGACAGATCGCACCCTACAGGCTTTGAGACCGAAGAATCCGCGCGGTTACAAACCGTGCGGACCGCGTATGGGTTGGGGCGGATTTGAACCGCCGGCCTCCTCCATGTCAAGGAGGTGTCATAACCAACCTAGACCACCAACCCGCGCTGACTTGCTACACTCACGAGTTGACGACAGGGATAATTGAAGGTTTCGAAGCGGAACGCCCGCCGCCGGATCGAAGGCGATTTCCGCCGACGGCTCAGGGACGCCGCTTGCGCTTGACGAGTGCTGCTGCTGTCGCTGGTCTGCAAGCGACGAGCGGGGACCGGCGGACCCGTCAGAACGAGAAGTCGTCGTCTTCCTCGCGCATGCCGGGGTCCTCCGCGGTGTCCCACATGTCGTCGGCGAACTCGTCGGCCATGTCTGTCTCCGTCACTTCCTCCCCCGTGTCCCGCGTGTACGCGTCCAGGCCCATCGAGAGGAGTTCCTCGACGGCCGCCTCGCGACTCACGAACTCCTCTTCGGTCATCCGCTCTAGCTGGGTGAACACGTCCTCCGGGAGCGAAACTTCCACTGTGGGCATAGTCGTCGTTGTACCCTCGGGGGTCAAGTGTTTTGAGTATTTGGGCTAGGGTCGGTCGCCCGCGGGGCAGTCGCGTCTGTCTTAACCTCAGTGCCCGCCGCCGCCGAGGACGACGGTCCGGACCACGACGAAGATACCGACGAGGAAGTAGACGGCGATGAGCATCGCCATCACCTGCGTCTCGCGCAGGCGGTTGTTGAGGAAGGCGCCGACCTGACCGCCGAACAGACAGCCCGTGGCGACGAAGACGCCGACGTCGAAGGGCACGGTGAACCCCTCGCCGGTGACCGACGGCGCAAAGCGCAGCAGGGCGACGTTGGCGATGAGCGCCGCGACGATGGTCACGTGGAGGACCAGAGCGCTCGTCCCCGTCGAGAGCTTCAGCGGGACGCGCCGCCGCAAGGCGAGCATCGTCTGTGTCAGCTCGCCGATGGCGATGCCGACGAGTCCGGCCAGCGTCCCGCCCAGCAGGGTGATCAGGAAGTCGGGCAGTTCGAGGTGGAACTCGCTGGCGTCGTCGCCGTCGCCCATGACGGCGCGGCCGGTGGCCCGTTCGCGGTCGGTCGTCGCCGCGCCGCCCATCGTCTCGCTCGGCGGCGTCTCCGCCGCGTCGTGGGTGTCGGTCAGCACGCGCGTCCGCGGTTCGTACCCCTCCTCCAGCACGGCCAGCAGCGACAGTTCGGGCTTCTCGGCGACGGTGTCGACCAGCGACGGCCCGTGCTCGTGGGACTCGAAGAGGACGACGGCGAGCACGACGAGCAGGACGCCGAACCCGACCATCAGCAGGTCCGAGGGGACGTAGTACGAGCCCGCGCGGGCCAGCATCGCCGTCGGGACGGTGATGACGAGCACCTTCTTCGCGACGTTGAAGTCGATCTGGTGGCGGTACCAGTAGGCCGCGACCGACGAGGAGTAGCCGAACAGTTCGACGAACAGCGCGAGCCCGATAGCCGCGTTGATAGAGAGCGCCGGGAAGTTCGGGACGACGAGGGGGAAGACGAACAGGAACGCGGGTGTGAACAACACTGCGGCCTCCATCGCGAAGGTGTTGACGATGGTCGCGATGGTGAAGCCGAGCAAGACGAGCAAGAGCAGTCCGTACAGCGGGATGTCCAGGCCGAACATCTCAGACGTGCCCCCCTGGCGCGCCGCCCTGTCCACGGTCCGTCTCGACCGACCGAGCGCCGACGCTCCGACTCACGGTAGAGGGTACGGGGAAACTGCGACTGAAAAGCGTGTTCTCTCGAACGCTCAGTGGCAAGTGTCCACATATGGACGTCCCGACGCGGCGACGCAGCGCGACTCGCGGACCTGTCACTCCGAACCCCTGGTCAGGGCTCGTCGGCGGCATCGGGGCCGGTGGGTACTGGGGCCGCGACGCCGAGTCGCCCCTCCACGAACGCGGCGAAATCGTTCGCGAACGCCGCCACCTCGTCCCAGTCGGTGTACTCGTGGTCCCGCGAGGTGTCGGTGTCCCCGGTCGCCTCCTTCGCGATGCGTTTCATCACGATTCGCTTCAGGAAGCCGTACTTCGAGTACCGGAGGGCGCCGCCGAACAGCCCGATCCGGTCGGGGTGCCAGTCGGTCTCCTCGACGAACGAGTCGACGTAGCCCGCCGCCTCGGCACGACCCTCCTCGGTGTCGGTCGCCGAAGAGAGCGACACCTGGAAGAAGCCCGACGGCCGCGCCGCGAGCGCGTCGCGGTTGTCCTCGGCGAACGAGCGGACCGTCGACTCCTGGGTCCCCATGTGGATCGACGACCCCACCAGGACGGCGTCGAAGTCCGCGACCGACAGATCCGACGGTCGGTCGGCCGCGTCGACGACGGTCAGATCGTGGCCGCGCTCCGTGAGCGCCTCCCCGATTCGGTCGGCGACTTTCGCGGTCTGTCCCTCTCCGGTGCCGTAGCACACGAGGATCGAAGCCATACCAGACGATACGCCGGAGACCGCGAAAAGTGTTGTTGCTGGTTTGACAGACTGTGGCAGTCCGCTACCGTCGGTCCGGCGCCCTCACCCGCCCAGGCTCTCGATCAGCGCCTCGTACTCGGCGAGGACGCGGTCGCTCGCGAAGTCGTCGGCGCGGGCTCGCAGACGGTTGCGGTCCCGACTCGCGTCGGCGTCGAGCGTCTCGGCCAGCGCGTCCGCCAGCGCCGCGTCGTCGCCTACCGGGACGAGGCGGCCGAACTCGCCGTCGGCGAGGATTTCGCGCGGGCCGCTCGGGCAGTCCGTCGAGACCACCAGACAGCCACAGGCCAGCGCCTCCACGATGACGGTCGGGAGCCCCTCGTAGGTCGAGGAGAGCGCGAAGACGGCCGCACGGGCCATGTACGGCGCCGGGTCGACGTAGCCCGGAAATGCCACCGCGTCGTCGAGTTCCAGGTCGGCGACCAGCGACTCGACGGTCTCCCGTTCGGGGCCGGTCCCCGCGAGGACGAGGCGAGTGTCGGGCCGCTCGGCGTGGAGTCGGTCGAACGCCCGGACGAGCGTCGGCAGGTCCTTTTCGGGAGCGATCCGGCCGACCCACAGCACCACGTCGCGGTCGGAATCTTCGAGCCACGAGACGTCGACGGATCCGGTGGCTCGCTCGCGGATTTCGTCGACCGGAACGGGATTGTGGAGGACAACCACGTCCTCGGGCGCGGCGCGAGTCCGCTCGCGGACGCTCTCGGCGACGCCCTCGGAGACGGCGACGACCCGATCCGCCGCGCCGTAGGCCCAGTACGCCAGTCGCGTCGTCAGGTCCCGTTTCCCGCCGCGCTCCATCCCGACCGTCGTGTGTTCGATCGGGACGACGGGCGTGCCCGACAGTGACAGTCGCGCCGCCGCGACGGCCACGACGTTCGCATACGTCATCGCCGAGAAGAGGACGCGCGGGCGCTCCCGGCGCAGATACGCGACGATCTGCGGGACGGACGCGGCGATACCGGCCCCGGGGACGACGGGCGTGTCGAAGTCGACGATCCGGACCGGATCGTCGACTTCGGGGCGGAGTTGGCCGCCAGGATACGAACAGAGCAGGTCGACGGCGTGACCGCGGTCGGCGAGGCCGTCGACGAGGTCGACGGTGACTCGCTGGGCGCCGCCGGGGGTGAGTTCGGGCAGGTAGACGGCGATCGGGCCGGGCCGGGCCATCTACGCCGCGAACCCGGCCTCGGTCGCGAGGCGGTCGCGAACCGACTCGGCGGCTGCGACCAGTCGGTCGCTCTCGCCGCCGCCGGTCGCGAACTCGGGGCCACCGCCCGCACCGCCGCCCGCCTCCGCAGCGACTTCGCGGGCGATTTCGTCGGCGCGCTGGTCTTCGACGTCGCTCCCGACCGCGACCGCGAGCGTGCCGTCCGCTCGCGCGGTGACGATAGTAATGCCCAGCGAGTCCTCGAGCGCCCGTTTCGCGATGGCTTCGGCGTCGTCGAGCGTGCCGTCGGCGAGGTCGACGACGGTGACGTGCCGTTCATCGAGATCGGGTACGGGCGCGTTCAGCGCCGACCACCAGCGGCCGGCCCAGCTGGCTCGCGTCTTCTCGAGGTCGGTCGAGAGCGCCCGGACCTTCGCGTCGAGCGCCTCGACGCGCTCGGGCACCTCCGCGGGCTGGGCGTCCAGCAGGGTCGCGAGGTCGGTCAGCGCCGACGGATCCGAGGAGCCGACGGCCACGGGTTCGTGGGTGTCGCCGGAGCCGGCGGCGCCGTCCCACTGCTGGCTGAGTATCAGGCTCTCCCTGATCGTCTTCTCGCGTCGCCGGTAGTACCAGACGGCGGCGACGAGTGCGAGCGCGAGCACGAGCGCGAGTTCGGTGAGGTGATTTCGTGTTCGTGACATCGTGTGTTCGTGACTGGCGTTATTCGTGTATAAACCGCTTGAGACGCGGACCGACGACGGGGTTGGTGAGCACGGGACTGAACCGCTCGGCGATGCTGGCTGCCGCGCCGTACCCCTCCAGTGAGGCTCGCCCCGACCGATGGGGCGGCGTGACGAAACTCGCGAGCGGCGAGGCCTCGCCGCCGAACTGCCGTTTGAAGTCGTGGACGCCGGTTCCCGGTCGCGAGCGCCCGAAGTCGACGGTGTCGATATCGCCGAGGCAGGCGTCCTCGATGGCCGCCGCGTAGAGGCGGTGGTTGGGTCGATGCTCCCAGGCCGACTGCAGGGAGGCGTTGCTCCAGACCATCCGGACGCCGCCGAAATCGAGCAGGAGAACGCCGCCGACCGTCTCTCCGGCCCGCTCGGCGCAGAGGACGGTGCAGTCGTCGCCCAGCTCGGCCGCCAAATCGAGGAAGAAGGACTCGGGGAACTGCGGACTGCCGAGTCGCTGCATCGTCTCGAGATAGAGCGGGTAGTACTCGTCGACCGTTCCGGGGCGGACGGTCACGCCGGCCTCGCTCGCGGTGCGGAGACAGCGGCGTCCCTCCGCCGAGAACGAGCGCTCGCGGACCTCGTCGAACGCCCGCGTCGTGTCGAGGCGGATGACCTCGCCGGTGCGGACGGCGCCGTAGCCCGCGGCGTTATACCCCGAGAGCCCCGTCCAGCCGGCGTCTTTCAGCACACGAGCGCCGAGGGGACTCACGTCCGCGGCGAGCGCCCGGAGGACGCCGGCCGTGTCGACATCCTCGGCGACGAGGGGGAAGCCGTACTCGCAGAAGGGGTTGACGATGGTGGCGCCGCCGAGTCCCCGAATCGAGAAGCCGGGGACGGCGGCGACCACTTCGGATCCGCCGGTTTCGGTGACGAGGAAGTGGTTCGAGTCGTACCCGAACGAGGAGTCGACGGCGGTGAGCCACCCCCACGAGTGGAAGACGGTCGCGGCGGGGTGGTCGTCGACGAACCCACGCCAGTCGTCGGCGTCGGCCCGCGTGACCGGCCGGAGTTCGTACTCACTGGGCACGCGTCTCTCCTCTCGCTCGCCGACGGAGAACTCCCGCTGTACTCATACGTCGTCTGGTTCGACAGATGTCCACATAACCGTTGCCGTCGGACCGAACCTTGTCACGGCTCGGCAGCGGCTGACTGTCGGGTGGGGTCGAATTCGGTCGAATGCGGTTGCGGTGATGTGTGGTCGAGTGCGGTTGCTGTGGCGCGCGCCGTCGCGCCCTGTGTGGCGCGACGTTCCCGTGCGAGGGATGAGGAGCGCAGGCACGAGCACCGCAATCGGTTGGGGAGGCTCGTGGCTGTCTGCGATCACGGTGCGGTGCGGTCCCTGGTGGACTGAAAGGGCGAGGCCCGCTCGCGTTCATGTAGTCGTCTGAGCGGGCCAGTATCCGCGCGGGCGGTGCGGAGAGCGCGGATATCCCGCTCAGCGACCGCGAGCGGGGCGAGGGCTTTCAACTCTCAGGGTCGAGTGCGGTCGTAGTGGCGTCTGCAGTCGAGAAGGCAGCTAGCGAGCGGGGCGAGGGCTTTCAACGCACAGAATCATCAGCGGTCGCGGTGCCGTCTGCGGTCGCAGTAAAAACTCCATATAGCGATCCACACACAGGATCACCGACGATCGCGACTCCATCACAGCGAGCGAAAGCAGTATCACGGCTGCCAGAGTAGACCGCGCCATGTCCGGTCCGACGGTGAGCGTCGTCCTGCCGACGTACGACCGCCCCGACAAACTCCGGCGAGCGGTCGCCACCGTCGCGGCACAGACCTACGACCCGGTCGAACTCGTCGTCGTCGACGACCACTCCCCGGAACCAGCACAAGACGTACTCGACGACTGCGACACGGACGCGCTGGCCGACGTCCGCTGCATCCGCCACGACGAAAACCGCGGCGGCAACGCCGCCCGCAACACCGGCATCCGAGCCGCAAATGGCGAATTCCTCGCTTTCCTCGACGACGACGACCGGTGGGAACCCGAGAAGCTCGCCCGACAGGTCGAGTGCTTCGAGAGCGCCGGCGAGCGCGTCGGGTTCGTCTACACCGGCGCGCGCTACGTCTACGACGACGGCGAGCGCGTCATCGTCACCGACGTCCGCGGCGACGCCACCGAAGCCATCCTCCGGGGCGAGAGCATCGCGGAGTTCTCCGCGGTGATGGTCCGCGCGAGCGTCGTCGAACGCGCCGGCCTCCCCGACGAGCGCTTCCCCAGCTGGCAGGACCACGAGTGGTTCCTCCGACTGTCGCTGCACTGTGAGTTCGAGGTCGTCCCCAAACCCCTGACCGTGCGCCACTGGGACCACGACGGCCGCATCGGCCAGAACTTCGAGAAGCGACGCGACGTCTCCTTTCCCCTCTTCGTCGAGAAACACCGCGACCTGGCGCGCGAGTACGGACTCGAAAACCGATTCGTCGCCTCGCTCCTCGAGACGCTGGTCATCGACGCCGCCCAGAACGGCCGGTACGGTCAGGCCCGCGACCTCGCCCTGCGGACCATCCGCACCGATCCGACCTTCCTCGCGCCGTGGCTCTACCTCCTGGCCTGTCTCGGCGGCGGCCTCACCTACCGGCCCGCACAGCGGCTGATGGCCGTCGTCCAGTCCTGACCGACAGACTGCTGTCTCCGCGTCACTGGAACTCGACACCGGTGATCTCGAACCGGGCGCCGCCGCGCTCGCTCTCGGTCACGTCGATGGTCCAGTCGTGTGCGTCGGCGATCTCCGCGACGATGGCCAGGCCGAACCCCGTCCCGTCGTCACGGGTGGTGTGGCCGCGCTCGAAGACCTCGTCGCGGCGCTCCCGGTCGATCCCCGGACCGTCGTCGGCGACGTAGAATCCACGGTACTCGGCCGACCCCTCGCCCGCGGGCAGGTCGTCGACGAGAACGGTCACGTCGTCAGCGGCGTGGTCCACCGCGTTCCTGACGAGGTTCGCCAGCAACTGTCGCAGGCGAGACTCGTCGGCCAGGACGTCGGCGCCCGTCTCGACGCGCAGGGTCGCGTCGGCGGTGGCGACGGTCCCCCAGCATAGTCGGGTCGCGCTCGCGAGGGCGACAGGCTCAGTGGCTTCGACGCGCTCGCCGGCCCGGGCGAGCGTCAGAAGGTCGTCGATCAGCGTCTCCATCCGGTCGTGCGCCCCCGCGACAGCGGCCAGGTCCTCGCTGTCGCGGCGCTCGCGCGCCAGTTCCAGCCGCGAGGTCGCGACGTTCAGCGGGTTCCGCAGGTCGTGGCTGACGACGCTCGCGAACTCGTCGAGGCGCTCGTTGGTCTCTCGCAACTCGCGCTCGCGCGCTTTCCGGTCGGTGATCTCGCGGGTGTTGACGACGTAGTGACCCTCCGGCGTCGGGTCCGACGAGGCGACGGACTCGACCCAGACGTAGTCGCCGTCGGCCCGCCGGTGGCGGTACTCGACGGCCTCGACGGTGTAGTCCTCGCTCGCGACCACCGTCTCGAACGCACCCAGCACGCGCTCGCGGTCCTCGGGGTGGAAGTACTCGGCGACCTGCTGGCCCACGAGATCGGACTGGTCGAACCCGTAGATCCGCTCGATCGAGGGGCTCTCGTACCGCACCACGCCGTGCTCGTCCAGAACGGTGAGGAGGTTCGTCGAATGGAGCGGAATGTGGTCGAGCGGGATCGCGTCCTCGGCGTCCGCCAGTTCCCGGTCCGACTCCGGTTCCGGGTTCGTCCCCGATTCGGAGTCAGACCGCTCGTCGTCCATACGCCTTACTGTGAATGTGCCACTATGACTCCTTCGGCGAGCGGAACCGCTGACCTGCCGACAGGTCAGCGGGCGGCGATCACAGCGGCTGCTCGTACAGCCCGATCGCCCAGTGGTCGCCGAAGGCGGGTTTGCCGAACCCGATGTTCCCGTCGACGGCACAGAGCCACCGGTCGTCCAGCAGCCACGCGTCGACGTGGTGCATCCGCCCGGAGTTCCAGCCCACGCCGCCCGCGGGGCCGACCACTGGCGCCGCGCCAGCGCGCTCGTCGGAATAGCTGTCGGGCGTCAACTCCGTCACCTCGTAGGCCCAGACGCGCTCGCCGTAGCGCTCGGCGCAGTCCTGCGTGAAGAGGAGAAACCCGCCCTCGCGTGCGACCGGCCGTCCCGCGGGACGGACGCCCTCCGGTCGATCGGTCACGACCGGGTTCTCGGGGTGGGGCGTCCAGTCGTCGGCGACCAGTTCGTCCGAGTGAAAAACGTAAAGATCGCCCTCGGCGGCGGCGAGCGCCCACCAGCGCCCCCCATGGTGAACAGGCACGCAGTCGTGGAGTTCGATGTCGGGAGCGAGCGGCGTCGCCACCCGCTCCCACTCGGTCGGGAAATCGGTGGCGCGATAGAGCGCGAAGTCGGCCGCCACGCCCTCTCGCTCGGACCACGGGTCCGGGAGCATGTACCGCTCGCCTCCCCACGCGAAGACGTGCGGAAAGGCCAGGTGGACGCCGGGGTCGAGGACGACCCCCGAGTAGGTCCAGGTGCGTCCGCGGTCGGCGCTCGCGGCGTGGGCGATAGCGGCGGGCGGGTCCGCGCTCGGGCGGTATACCTCGAAGAAGAGGTGCCAGCGCTCGTCCGTGAGAAAGAGGAAGGGGTCGGCGACGAACCCGCCGTCGAGGCCGAGCGTCGCCGCGGTCAGTATCGGGTTCCGCGCCGCGGGTTCGGGCGAGAGCGGCGGCGCGACCCCGCGTGCGGCGTCGTCGGTCGCTGGCACCGCTCCGGTCCCGGCCGCGGGGGCCCGATAGGTGGGTCGCTCGCCGCGAGCGTCGGCCAGCCGCGCGCCGAGACCGTGATGGAGCCACCGACCCGCGTGCCAGCGCTCGGTCGGGAGCGTCAGCGCGCGCCAGTCGGCTGGCACGCTCAGGCCACCCCCTCCGAGGATGCCGACGACCCCCCGCTCATGCGTTCGCGCGGTGGGTGCGATACAGTCGGCGGGCGACCCGGAGCGCTCCCCAGCGAGCGCGGGCGAGGCCCTTCTCCCAGGTGAGAACCGGCTCGACTTCGCCGCCGTACTGGGACTTGTAGCCGAACCCCCCGTCGTCGGCGTCGGCGTTCGACTCGCCGAAGTTGTACGTCCCGAACCCCTCCGAACTCGCCCACTCGATCGCTTCGTGGTGGAGGAAACTCGATGGGTGGTATCGGAAGTGCTCCTCCCGAAGGCCCGAGAAGAAGTGATGCAGCGAGTCCTGTTCGTCGTCGCGCACGTAGAGATGCCAGCCGACCGTCTCGCCGTCCAGATCCGCCAGGAAGAGGACGAGTCGCTCGCCCAGGCAGTCCGCGAGCGCGTGGACGAACTCGGGCGGGTAGCGCAGGCCGTCGACGCGGTCGATCATCGCCGCGTAGGCGTCGTAGAACTCGTCCATCGTCCGCCGGGTCGGGTCGGTGACCCGCGTCGCGGTCAGCCCCTCCTCGCGCGCCCGGCGGGCCTCGCGGCGCCGCTCCTTGTCCCAGTCCGCGAAGACCTCGTCGGTGGGCCGGCCCAGATCGAGCAGGAGCTGGCAGGTCGTCACCTGAGCGTCGTAGCCGCGGGCGTCGAGGTGGTCGGCGTAGCGCACACTTCCCGGATCGAGCGTCCGGATCCGGTGGACCCACACGTCGTCGGTCGCGGCCGCGCGGACCCCCTCGATCAGCCGGTCGAGCACCGCCCGGTAGTCGCCGGCGACGATCGGCCCGCCGAAACCGGGCTCCACGGAAACGAGTTCCCGCGGCGCGAGGGCGCCCGCCTGCTCCGGGACCGAGACGGGCAGATCCACCTCGTTCACGACGTTCGGGAGCGCGCCGACGAGGGTTCCGTCGCGGGCTGCGACGACGTGGCGGGGTGTCAGGTCGGTGCCGCGCTCGACCGCGCGGAGCCACTCGGTGCGGTGGAAGACCGACCCGCCCGGTGCGCGGGCCACGAGGTCGTTCCACCGAGATTCGGGCAGCGTCGCGACCCCGGCGTGAACGTCGAGCGTGATGTCGTCACTCATCTGCGTTGCACGGTCGTTCTCCGGAGAGTGACATAAGGGTTCGTGCGAACCCACTTTTTGCGGCGGAGAGCTCCTCGCGGCCCGTAGGGCCGCTGCGGGGATCCTCCGTCTGCTCACGGCGCTTCGCGCCGTGCGCATGGTCCGAGGGACCGTCGGTCCCTCGCTACCGCAAAAACGTGGGGAAAAAGGCCGGACGGCGCGCTCGCTTCGCTCGCTTCCGTCCGGTGAACCGCCTCGCTCCCGACGGTCGCTTGACGGATGCTAGCGTGATAGCTACGTTTCCTGTACCGATCGATACAGAAAGCGCGGATCGCGGCGAGAGACCGGGAAAGCGCTCACGGCTGCTCCGGTCGCCCACGCTTGCCGCGGCCGAACACCCAGGCGCGCCGCGAGAGCATCGCACGCACGTCGAACAGCCAGAGCAGGCCGACCAGCACCCCCAGTCCGAGTTCGATCAGAAACACCGACGTGAGGCTGATGTTCTGGAGGTGCCAGATGACGCTCGGCTCGGACTCGTAGATGACCGTCGGCGTCACGGGCCACAACAGGAAGGTCAGTTCGTAGGCCGACCCGTACAGCAACGGCTCGACGATGTCGCCGGCGAGGTGGGTCAGATAGCCGAACCCGAACGCGAGCACGCGAGCGCCGCCGCCGTAACGCCACGCGACGAGCGCGAGCAGGGCGACGAGCGGAACGGCGAACAGCAGCGAATGCCCGAGCGTCCGGCCGCCGGGGAGGATCGGGATCCACCAGGCGAACGGCTTGTCGATCAGGTCGGGAAACTGCGTCCCGAGGCCGCACGCGAGCGCGTTCCACATGTCGGGCGCCCGGCGGAACCTGGCGCGGACGCCCAGCGAGTAGAGCGCGTATCCTACTGCCAGATGTCCCCAGGGCCACATACACTCTCAGAGGCGCGCGAGGCGTATATCCCTGCCGACCCGGGAAACGGACCGTTACCCCGGGATCCGGGGTGGAACGGCCGTCCTACTCGTGGACAGCGGCGGCGCGTCGACTGCCCTACTCGTGAACTGAGACCGCGCGTTCGACTGCCACGGTCTGGGGGTCGCTCAGGCGCTCTGTGGCCGCGTCGGGGGCGAGCCAGGCCGCGTCGGTGTGTTCCTCGCTCACCGACACCGACCGCTGCTCGGCGGTGCAGTAGTAGTAGACGGCGATCCGACCCTGACCCGCGTCGTTGCGCCACGATGTCGCCTCGACCGGGTGGTGGACGGTCACGTCGAGGCCGGTCTCCTCGGCGGCCTCGCGGCGGAGACAGTCGGGGATCGACTCCGATTCGTGGATCCGGCCGCCGGGCAACTCCCAGCCGTCGTCGCTCGCCCGGCGGACCGTGAGCACTGTCCCTCGCAGCGTACAGACCGCCGCGCGAACGCTGACCGTCGCCCGCAGGAACGACTCTGTCATACCCGGTAGGGGTGACCGACAGTAGTAAATGTACTGGCGCGGCGGGCGCGATAACCGGTCACATCTCCCTCTCGCGCTTCGCGCAGTCACCCCGCCGACACATACTGATTAATACGGTCCTACCGTAGGCGAACCAATGACGACGACACTGGTGAGCGGTGGCGGGGGGTTCATCGGGAGTCACCTCTGTGAGTCGCTGCTCGCGGACGGTCGGGACGTGGTCTGCCTGGACAACTTCGGCAGCGGCCGTCCCGAGAACGTCGCGCATCTGCGCGACGACGACGCCTTCACGCTCGTCCGCAGCGACGTCCGCGAGATGGACCACCTCGACCTCCCCGACGCCGACGAGGTCTACCACCTCGCCTCGCGGGCCTCGCCCGCGGACTTCGTCGAACACGCGCTTGACATCGCGGTCACCAACACCGAGGGGACGCGCAAGGTCCTCGACTACGCCGTCGACTGCGACGCCCGCGTCGTCTACGCGAGCACGAGCGAGGTGTACGGCGACCCCGAGGTCCACCCCCAGCCCGAGACGTACAACGGGAACGTCAACATCCGCGGCCCGCGGGCCTGCTACGACGAGTCCAAGCGCTTCGGCGAGACGCTCTCGGTCGTCTACGGGCGCGCCCACGGGCTCGACGTCCGCACCGCCCGCATCTTCAACACCTACGGCCCGCGGATGCAGCTCAGCGACGGGCGGGTGATCCCGAACTTCGTCACGCAGGCGCTCGCGGGCGGGCAGATCACCGTCTACGGCGACGGCTCCCAGACCCGGAGTTTCGCCTACGTCGACGACACCGTCCGCGGCCTGCGCGCGCTGATGGACACCGAAGGGCTGGCGGGCGAGGCCGTCAACATCGGGCAGGACACCGAGACCACCGTTCGCGAGTTGGCCGAGGCCGTCATCGACCGCATCGGCGGTGGCGAGATTGTCACCGAACCGCTCCCCGAGGACGACCCCTCCCGCCGGAAACCCGACCTCTCGAAGGCTCGCCGACTGCTCGACTGGGAGCCGACCGTCCCGCTCGACGAGGGGCTGGAGCGCTCGATCGACTCGTTCCGCGACCGGGTCGAAAGCGACGAACGCGTCGAAGACGACGAGACCGATGAGTGACGGCACGAACGGGGCCGCGGACGACTCTCCGACGGACGAGGCTGAGCCCGCCGATGCCCCCGAGATCAGCGTCGTCGTCTGCACGCTGGCGCCCCGTGAGTCGGTCGACTGCCTGGCGGTGCTCGACGCCCAGCCGTTCGACGACTACGAGGTGATCCTGCGCGACGACTCCGGCCTCTCCGAGGCGCGCAACGCCGGCGTCGCGGCCGCCCGCGCCGACAAGATCGTCTTCCTCGACGACGACGCCGTCCCCCGCGAGGGTTACCTCGCCGCCGCCGCCGACGCGCTCGAGGAGAGCCCCGTCGTCGCCGGCCGGATATTTCACCCCGGCGACGGCGTGATTTCGAACTTCTGCGGCGGCTACGACCAGGGCGGCGACCGCCACTACGTCGAGACGGTCGACGGCTCCTTCCGTCGGGGCTCGACCGGCGTCACGGGCTGTAACATGGCCTTCCGCCGCGAGGTGTTCGAGACTGTGGGGAAATTCGACGAGCGCTTCGCCTGGGGCCACGAGGAGTCCGACTTCGTCCGGCGCGCGGTCCGCGCGGGTTACCGCGTGCTCTACGACCCGGACATGGCAGTCACGCACTGGTACGCCGACTCGATCCGCGGCTACTGGCGGAAGATGGCCCACTTCGCACCGGCCGACCTGGCCTACGACCGCAAGTGGGGGACGCCGCTGCGCGAGCGCGTCACCGAGACGCTCCTGCCCGTCAGACTCGGGCCGACGCCCGCCGCCGCGGCCGTCGCCACCGTCGGCAACGTCTACCGCAGCGCGGGCTACCTGAAAGCGATGCTCGGCCGCTGAGACGCGCTGGAAGGGATCGCGGTCACGACCGCTCGGCCAGCAGTTCCTCGTAGGTGTCACGGATCCGCTCGTAGACGCCGTCCCAGGTGTACGCCTCGCGGACGAGCGCCCTGTTTCGCTCACCGACGGCACGCCGCTCCGCCTCGTCGGCGAACAGCGCCTCGATGGCGTCAGCCACGTCGGCCGCGTCGGGGTGCATCGAGAGCACGCGGCCGTTGGTCGGGTCGTCGATCACGTCGGCGTTCGCGCCGGCGGGCGTCGTGACGACCGGTAATCGAGCGTTCATCGCTTCGAGGAGCACCGTCGAGAGCCCTTCGGACGTACCCAGCGAGAAGAAGGCGTCTGCGGCGTGATAGGCGGCCTTGAGTTCCGAAAACTCCAGGTTCGAGAGGAAGCGCACCCGCGCGTCGGCGCGGGCGACCAGCGACCCGACGTACTCGGGGTCACCCTTGCCGACGACGAGCACCTGCAGGTCCGTGTCCGCGAGGTGGTCGGTCACGGCGTCGATCAGCAGTTCCGGTCGCTTCACGTCGACCAGTCGCCCGACGAACAGCAGCGTCGGGACCGAGGGGTCGATACCGTATCGGTCGCGGAAGGCCGTGACCTCCGCGTCGGCGACGTCGTAGGCCTCGGGGTCGATGGCGTTGGGGATCACCGCGATGCGCTCGTCGGGCACGCGAAAGCGGTCGGTGAGTCGCCGCCGCTCGGCCTCGCCGAGGACGACAGCCCGATCGACGCGGTCGAATATCCACTGGGCGACCGGCTTGTACGCCATCGAGAGCGCTTTCGAGAGCCGCGTCGTCGTCGGCGTGTGGACGCCGTGAACCGTCATCACGACCGGCGCATCCGCGGGCAGGGCGGCGACGGCTTCGAGACTCGAGAAGAACCACGGGCTGTGGAGGTGGTAGACGTCGGACTCGTCGCGGCGCAGGTGGTGGAACAGGTCCACCGAGAAGGGGTTGCGGACGACCGAAAACGTCGTCTTGCAGTAGCGGGCGTCGGGCTCCGGGTCGACGGGACTGTCCGGCGAGATGCTCGCGTCCGTGGTCACGATACGCGAGTGGTGACCGTCGGCTTCAAGCGAGCGGTGGAGGCGGTGGGCGTAGTTCTCGATGCCGCCGAAGGAGGGATGATAGAGGTGAGAGACCTGCGTGACCCGCATACGCTCCCCACGACGGGTCCACTATTGATGCTTTGGAAGTCGGAACGGCTCGGTAGGTCCGGCCTTCCGGCGGGTTCGGGAACCGGCACCTATTTTCTGTCGGCTGTCGAACGGATGCTATGGATTTTGCGGACGACTCGGCGGCGGGTGACGGGGTGGCTACCCCGCGCGATGGCGGCGAAGACGACCGCGTCGACCTGTGGCTGTTCGTCACCGCGCTGTCGGTCGGCGGCGCCGAGCGCACGCTGGTCGACCTGGCCAACGGCCTCGACGGCGAGCGCTACGACGTCACCGTCTGGACCATCTTCGACCAGAACCCCCTCGCCGACCGCCTCGACGACGGTGTCGCCCTGCGCACACTCGGGGTCGACGGCGTCACCTCCGACGACCACGCCTTCGCCGTCGAGCGCGCCGCCGACCCCACCGAGTACGTCCGCGCGCCCCTGCGCTTTCTCCGGATCGTCCGCCGCGAGCGCCCCGACGTCCTCCAGTCGTTTCTCACCGCCGACAACCTCGTCGCCCGCGCCGCCCGCCTCGTCGCGCCCGACACCGTCGTCGTCACCGGGATCCGACTCGTCCCGACCGGCGAGACGGACCCCGTCCAGCGACTGGACAACCTCACCACCCGCTTCGCCGACCACGTCGTCTCGAACTCCGAGGCCGGAGCCAGGTTCGCCCGCAGCCAGTGGACGCCCGCCGACCGGCTCAGCGTCGTTCACAACGGTCGTGACCTCGACCGCTTCGACCGGGAGGAACCCGACGGCCTGCGCGACTCGCTCGGCATTTCGGCAGCGGCGCCCGTCGTCGGCACCGTCGGCCGACTCATCGACCGGAAAGGTCACGACGAACTGCTCGACGCCTGGGTCCGCGTGCGCGAGGAGGTGCCCGACGCCCACCTCCTCGTCGTCGGCGACGGCCCCGAGCGGGCGGCGCTCGAAGCGAAGGCCGACAGGCTCGGCATCGACGAGGCGGTCACGTTCGCGGGCCTGCGCGACGACGTGCCCAACCTGCTCGCCGCGATGGACGTGTTCGTCTTCCCCTCGCACTACGAGGGACTGCCCGGCGCCCTCCTCGAAGCGATGGCCGCCGGCCTCCCCTGTGTCGCCACGCCGGTCGACGGCAACGGCGAACTGCTCGAAGCGTACGAGTCGGGTCTGTTCTTCGACGTGGGCGACGACGCCGCGATGGCCCGCGCGCTCGTTCTCCTCCTCGAACAGGAGGACCTGGCCGCCGAGATGGGCGCCGCCGCGCAACGGCGCGCTCGGGAGTCGTTCGACCGGGAGACGATGGTCGGGAACTTCGAGGCGGTGTACGAGCGGTTGCTGGCCGAGCGGTGATCCCGTCCGCGGTGGCGGTTCGGTTGCGGTTGCGATGCGGTCGGGGTTTGGTTGCGGTTGCGGTGGCGCGCGCCGTCGCGCCCTC
>Ga0207757_100265_pt1 | contig 40125 bp, 33 predicted proteins | sample A23P3SouthBayCA_2_FD_187752 | JGI IMG/M metagenome (GOLD analysis project Ga0207757, IMG submission 187752) | Aerobic enrichment media microbial communities from Eden Landing Ponds, California, USA - A23 P3 (2) (SPAdes) | ecosystem: Environmental > Aquatic > Marine > Unclassified | place...
GTCGGCGTGCGCTCGTTCTCCCAAGTATCTTGATTCTCCACGTCTAAGCTCTCTCTGAGCAGGTCTGCGAGTTGCATGGACACTTCTCGCTACGGCCTGCTCGTTCCTCAATCCCTCAACTAGACAGTGCCCGGCCACGCCGACTATCAGTAAAACGATCAGGTAACTCGAAGCTCCTTGCGGGTACGAGTAACGGCTTCGTGGCAAAGCCGGTTGCCGACAGTTCACGAAGCTTAAATTCCCAACTATCCGAACTGACGGGAGTAATATCGGAACCTCCGGAAGCGTCGCCGTTCAGGGCGGCGAGGATGTCACACACAGATGGTTGTTCTATCTGCTCGCATCAGGTTTTATATAATACACCGTGTTGGGCATACGTAGGAGACAACAGAGTAATGACCGGCACGGAGTCATCCCAATCAGAACTCGACTTGCTTGACCTATTTAAGAATACTCCACTCCCCGATAACGAATTGATGGATAATCTCGGACTGTATATTGACAGACAGTCGTTGACGAGGATGTTGTTTATGTACGATCTCTACGAGAAAGTAGTAGATATTCACGGAGACGTGATGGAATTTGGTACCAGATGGGGACAGAACATGGTGTTGTTTTCCAACTTCAGAGGGATGTTGGAGCCCTACAACCACAATCGAAAAATAGTGGGGTTCGATACTTTTGATGGGTTCCCTGCATCGTCGATCTCTGAACGAGACGATTCAGTAGATGTAAACTCGTTTGAGACAGTTGATGACTACGAGTCGCATCTGAATCAATTACTGGCAACTCACGAAAGTAAGAGCCCTATTTCCGAGATCACGAAATACGAGGTCATCGCAGGTGACGTAGAGAAGACCCTTGAAAAGTATCTCGAAGACAACCCGCAGACAGTGATAGCCCTAGCATACTTCGATCTCGATCTCTATCAGCCAACGAAGACTAGTCTCGAACTTATCAAAGACAGATTACCAAAAGGTGCGGTACTCGGATTTGACGAGCTCAGTGCGGAGAACTGGCCGGGAGAAACGGTCGCACTAAAAGAAGTGTTTGGATTGGATGAGTTCAGAATTGAACGTTCCTCACGAGGGTCTGTGCCCTCTTACGTGGTGAAAGAGTAATGAGCAAGGAACAGCCCACAATCCTTCTGAGTGCCGTAGGTGGTATGCCGTCGCTCGGCATCATAGATGCGTTACAAGAACATGATGTCAGGGTTGTGGGTATTGACGCTGATCCCTACTCCTACGGTATCCAGTGTCTCGACGCTAGTTATGTCGTTCCGAGCGGAGACGATCCAGCATTCGTAGATGAACTGTACGATATAGTTCAAACGGAAGAAATTGACGCACTCCTCTGTAGTCCTGAACAAGAGGTAGAAGCAGTATCACAGCACCGGGAGATGTTTCTGGACATTGGGTGTGTTCCGCTCTGTCCCGACCCTCGTATTGTTAAATCCTGCATAGATAAAGAACGGATGCAGAACGTTTTCGAAGACCACGGCATACCGACACCGACCACGTATTCCGATGTTGAATCCGCAGAGTTTCCCTGCATCGTAAAGCCCCGGTTCGGTCGCGGTAGCACTGGTGTGAATATCGCTCAAAATCGCAAAGAACTATCGGTATATGTAGATAATCTCGATCAGCCACTCATACAGGAGTTTGTTGCGGGCGAGGAGTACACAGTTGACCTTCTGACCGATGAGGGTGGTGAAGTTCTGTCAGTAATCCCGCGACGGCGTATCAACGTCGAATCCGGAAAATCAGTCACTGGTATGACTGTCGAGGATGCCGAGATCAGAGAGAAATCCCGGCAAATCGCATCAGATATACAACTATATGGACCATCGTGTATCCAGTGTATCCGCAGTAACGACGGAGTTCAGTTCATTGAAGTGAACACCCGGTTCGGGGGCGGGTCAGTGTTGAGCATGCAAGCCGACGAAGAACTGATACCAAACCTGCTTCGAATGGTCAACGGGGAACCGACTGAACCGACTGGCGGGTACGAAGCGGGACTGGTAATGCTCCGTAACTACACGGAGATGTTCGTTGATCGTTCCGATATTGAACAGTATGTGCAGTGATATACGCGTGGTTTCGTTCGACCTCGACGACACTCTGTACGAACACCGACAGTACGTCACAGCGGGGTTCGAGGCCGCTGCTGAAGTAGTGCAGGAACGAACTGGGGAGGACGTCTACGACGACCTCGTGACTGCGTACTTTGAAGACGGCGAGTACGAACGGACCTTTGACATTGTCCTCGAGTCGAGAGGCCTCTCGACGGAACTGGTCCCGGACCTAGTTACCAAATATCATGATGTTATCGGAAATCTTTCGCCCTATCCGGGCGTCTCGTCAACGCTTAATCAACTGGGGGGCCAGTACGAGATTGCACTGGTGACCGACGGAAAGAACGGGAAAAATAAACTCGAGAGGCTGGGACTTTCCGATCACTTCCACTTCGTGTACGAGACGGATCCGCGAGACTTCTCCAAGCACGCCCCGAAACCCTTCCGAAGACTTTTCGACCACTTCGGAGTGGAGCCCAACCAAACTGTCTACGTGGGAAACGATCCACGGATCGACTTTCGACAGCCCAACCGACTCGGAATGTACACTGTGCGTGTCGAAAAGGGTCTGCTCGCCTCGATGGAACCGCCCGACGAGGAGTGTCGCCCTGATGTCGCCGTTACCGACATCGACGCTCTCCCCACCGTTGTACATGAACTGATCGGCTGACCTCGCTCTCAGTCCTCCTGCGGTGAACTACTCTGGCCGGGAATTAACGAGCAACAGCCTGCTGGCTGGTCAGTACCGGGTCGGTTTCTGCTCACGGGCCACAGGCCCGTTCGCACGGCCCGCGGAACTTCGTTCCGCGCTGTTCTCTCCACCCTACTCGCTTGTGCCTCCACTGGAGCGGGAAGCCCGGCGATCCTTGAGTGGGGTCTCCACTTCGAATTAGGTGAGAAATACTTGCTGTCAAAAAACGGCACCTACCACTTACTGATAACTGAAACCAAGTGGGCGTGGCCGGGGTAGATTACGTTGTCCGTAGACTTAATACCGGCACCCGAGACAACCAAGGTATGACCGATATTGACGGCTTCCGTCTCGGGAACCAACGGGTGTCACCCAAGAGTCCGTACTCTATCGCCGAAATGGGGACAAACCACGACCGTGACAGAACCGTAGCGAAGCAACTGATCGATGCAGCCGCACAAGCGGGTGTCGACGCGATCAAGTACCAGGTATATCATCCAGGCGACATTGTTTCGAAGAAGATTGACGCCGAGGAGTATGGCTTCGAGGAGTACTACGAGGGTGACACCGCCTACGAGGTGTTCGAGGACCACCTTCGACTTCCTCGGAAATGGTTCGCGGAGCTCACAGCGTACGCGGACGACCAGGGGCTCGACAATATCGCCACAGTACAGTGTCCGGACTGTGCCGGGTTCGTGGCCGACCACAACGTACAGGCATTCAAACTCGCGAGCATGGACCTCACGCACGTCCCATTGTTGGAGTCGCTGGCGGAGTTCGACCTGCCCGTCATCCTCTCGACCGGGATGGGATCACTCTCGGAGATCGACACAGCTGTGAGTACACTACGTGAGAATGGCCACAACGATCTCGCAGTCCTGCACTGTGTGTCGAACTACCCGACCGATCCCAACGAATTGAATTTGCGGAACATACAGACGATCAGGGACGCATTCGAGGTCCCTGCCGGGTTTTCCGACCACACGCTCTCGACGGTCGCGCCGGCTCTCGCCGTCGGGTACGGAGCGAGTATCATCGAGAAGCACCTTACCCTCGACCGGTCGCGAGAGGGCCCGGACCACCCGTTCGCGCTCGAACCCGACGAACTGTCCGAACTCGTCGAGAATATCGAACTGGCCCGACAGGCAGGAGGCTCACCGGCCCGCGCGCTGACCGACCGTGATAAACGCGACGAGTACCGGCGGAGCATCGTCGCAGACATCGACCTGACTGCCGGTGAGACCATCACCGCGGACGCGGTGCGGTTCGCCCGCCCCGGAGACGGCATCGAACCCGGCGCTATCGATGTGGTGACCGGGATGGAACTGCAGAGGGACGTCCCGGCAGAGCGCGTGCTCACCTGGGATCATCTCAAGTAGCGATCTGTTCTCTGAGGTGCTTGCAGCGCTTCCGGATGACTGCCCAACCGCGGTAGTCAGTGGGGGGAGCGAGGCGAAGAGAAACTCAGGGAACTCAGTCTCGAGGAGTGGTTCGACGAGATCTACGTGACACCGAACTACGGAACGGTGAACGCCCCGGTCTGACCCGTTCGAAGCTATTCTCGAAACACTCGATGTACCGGCCGAACGGGCAGCGTTCGTCGGCGACAACCCCGAGATAGATTTTCACTGGCCGAAACGTCTCGGGATGACCACGGTGTAGGTTCGACGACGCGAGACAGTCCTCAGGTCGCCCCAGTCGCTGAAAACCCGTCCGGAGTGTGTCCTTCCGGCGCTTTCGCATGTCCCGGAAATCGTCGAGAACGCGACCGACGGACCGTCAGGCGACCGCGCTTAGTGCGTTGGCGACCCGTTTCGTCCCACGCGCGTCGACGAGCGCACGGCCCCGCTCCCGACGCTCGCGCCTGAGGTCTCTGTCGGTGATGTACGTCTCGATCGCCCGCTCGATCGCCCGGTGGCTCGCGTCGTGATCGAGAACAGCCCCTGCGTTTCGGTCGCGAATGGCCTCCGCGATCGGTGTCTGGTTGTCGGCGACAGGGAAACATATCAGCGGTGTCCCCAGCGCGAGGAGTTCGTACGTCGTACTGCTCGCGGTACACACGCCGAAGTCCGCTTTGAACATCCGTTCGGGTAGGTCTTCGGGGTCGTGGGCTATCCGGACGGGTCCAGAGCACGACTCTGCCGCCTTGGAAATGTCCATCGCCTGGTCCTGGGAGAACCCGGGTCCGACGATTGCGTCGACTTCGATGTCGAACGCATCGAAAGCACGGATAACCCGTGGAGAGAGGTTCGTGACGTCGCTTCCACCCATTGTGACGAGCGCGCGCTTCGGTCGGTCACGCCAGGGGGGTCGCCTCCGGGCACGGGTACGGAACGCCTCCCGGACGAGCAGGTACTCGGCACCGAGATACTGGTCCGGGGACGAGCCGACGAACTCGTAGTCGAGGTCGGGCGCATACAAGTTCCCGTTGACAAACATGTCGGCAGAGACAGCGTGCCGCGCGTCGTCCTGGAGGACGGCGAGCGACGTCCGCTCGTGGACGGCCCGCTGGTAGGCAGTATCGACCGGGTATGCGTCGGTAAACACCGTGTCCGGCGTCGCGGTCTCGACGTAGTCGAGAAACGGTTCCGGGTCACCCCGAGACGGGAGCGAGACGACAGACGCAGGTGGACACACATCACCGGTCGGGCCCGGCGTCGCGGTCGCATATGTGACTTCGTGGCCCCGCGAGAGCAGTTCTCGGGCGAGTGACCCCGAACGGACCAGATGGCCATAGCCGATGTCGGGTCCACCGTCGACCCTGACGACGACGTGCATCAATACTCAGAGGCGCCGAATCGGGTTTTCGAGTGTACCGACGGACTCCACGGAACAGGCTACCCGCTCCGCTTCGTCGAGCGTGATCGAAGGGTTTCCCGGGTCGCCGAGCGCGACGAACGTTCCGATCGAGTTACTATCGGATTCCATGCGCCATATCTATGCCCGCCGCAAGTATATTTACCGCTCATCCTCACGCTCGGCGAGATAGCGGACGACCGCTTCCGGCTCGTCACCCACGGCAGCGACGGCATCGGTCAGTCGCCAGTAGTCCGTCGGTGTGTCGACCGCCACGTGAACGTCGGCAAACTGGGCCCACGGGTCTGCCGTCGTTGTCTCCATTCCCCAGGTTGAGGGGTCCGCACGCGGTCGCTTGACTGGATGGGTCGCGTCACGGTCCGATAATTCTGCGAGAAGGTGCGCGTCGAGGACATCGACTGCCGTCCCGACGGGCATCCCCTCGGTCACGTTGGTCGTGTACCGGGCCTCGTTACGCCTGTGGGCCTCGATAACGCGGTCGATCTCGTCGGTCGGCACGAACGGGCAGTCTCCAGTCACTCTGACTAATACGTCGCTTCCAGTGGCTTCGGCGACACGTCTGTGGCGCTCGAGGAGGTTTTTTTCGGGCCCCGTTTCACAGTGGACATCCGCCCGTCGGGCCCACTCTTTGATGGCGTTATTCGGTGCCCGGTCGCCGGTAGTGAGCACTACATTTTCGGCGGCCGTCGCCCCACTCGCCTGGTTGATGACGTGTTGGATCACGCGTTTTTCCCCCAGCTGTAACAGGACTTTTCCTGGCAGTCGCGTTGATCCCATCCGCGCCTGGACGCTAATTACGACCATCGTTTACCCATTCGCACGTCATCAAATACCATTTTTGAACGACAGGGGCGTCAAGCTGAGAGAGAACTGCTCTGTAGGATCGCTAGACCGCGTCGCTACGACTGCGTTATCTCGGTAGAAAGCGAAGAGACGGAGTGTTGTGACTTCGGAAATCCCCATCTTCACCCGCAATTCGGTGGCGAAAGCTAAACAAGTTGTCGCTACTCCCGACGAACCCGCCGACCCCGAAGGGGGTAGCGGGTTCGCCGAGTGGGCGATGCTGACGCTGCATGCGCTGCGTATCGAGGTGGGAAAATCCTACCGCGTCACACTTGATTTGCTGAGTGAAATGCCCGCCGTCCTTGACGAAATCGGGCTCACACGACTCCCTCACTACACCGTTCTCCGTGACTGGTTCGAGACGATCCCGACCGAGACGTGGCGTGCGTTTCTCGGTCGACGCGCCGAGAAACGCACTGGCCACGCGGCTATCGACTCGACTGGCTTCGACCGCAACCAGCCGAGCCGCCACTACGCGACCCGCTTGCACTACCGCGTTCGAGCGCTGAAAGTCACCGCCCTCGTCGACGTAGAGACGCTGTACATCACCAACATTCACTCCACGACCAGCAAGAAATCCGACCAACGGATTGGCCCGCAGGTCGCCCGGCGCAACGCCGGCGATCTGCGAAGCCTGGCTGCTGACCGAGGCTACGACGCCAAAGCCTTCCGCGACGAACTTCGCGAACACGGCGTCCGTCCGCTCATCAAACATCGGATCTACTCGTCGCTGGATCACGCCCACAACTGCATGAACAGCGACGACTACAACAAGCGCTGGATGAGCGAAACCGTCTTCTCATCGATCAAGCGCACGCTCGGCGCTGCTGTGCGTGCGCGAAGCTGGTAACTCGAATTACCTGAAATGCTGCTCAAAGCCACCGTCTACAACCTCCGCCAGAGCGTCCGATACCCGTGAAATCGACCGCCGTGTGCCGATCCTACAGAGCAAACTGCGCTGTTGAATCCGCAGACGGCGAAAGGATTTGTGTTGGAGACATCGTCTTCAGGCCCCGGCGTGGACGGGTCTCCTCCCATGAGTTTTTACAATGAGGTAGTTTCAGAAAGCTGAATCCGGTTTTGACTGACCGCCTGTTCGCACTCCGACTCAACGCTTGACACTACCATCCGATTCGGCCGCTAGCACCGGGTTCAACGGCGCAGAGCAAACTTTTCAACATCGTCACGGGACGATATAGCCCACTTAAGCGGACCCTGACCTGGAAGCATTTCCTTAAGATTATCAGCAAAAATGTCTTTCAGGAACGGCACTCAGTGGCCGTTTCCACTCAGGTTCGGGGGACTGAAATCGGAAAACCACCTCAACGACAGTACTGCGGATCGGAAGTTATAATATATTTTTTATTACCGCAGTTCTTGGATCCGTGGCGGTTCGCATGAATGCGAGAGTGGTGTGGTCTTTAGGCTCGTCGCAGTCAACAACGGATCTCTTCGGAGGGGAACAGGTGGGTGTATCCACCATTAACAAAGTTTTCGATGTCCGATCGGAGTTGGCTGCTGTCTGGTAATGGGCATTCCATCGCCTCGAACGCTTGTGTCCACAGCAAATCTTCGCTCTCTGGAATAGTCAGGATATTGTCTAGGAACAGGTCCAGTTGAATGTAGCACATCACCTTTGCTCGCGTTCGTTTGTGTGGGCCCAACGCTGAGAGCGATCCCGCGGTATCAAGCATATCGAAATACTCTGACTGACTGTCTGGTTCAAGCGTGAACCCAAACCCTGTGTATCTGGTAGTGCCACCGACCACGGCGGGGATCCCGAAGCACGGATATTCGATCGGAGCCGTACCATCCACGGTTGTTACTACATCGATAGAATTCAGGATCGATGAGTGTGGTATTCCATCCGGGAGGACAGAAATATTCGTTTCGTCGTCAACGGACGAGAGAACCTCTGACACAGTGGGCTGTCCCTGATTCTCATAAAACTCCCGGTTCGGGTGAGGCTTCACCAAGAGGTTTAGGTCTTCCCACTGTCTGGCGTGACGGACGACGTCAGTGAACCACACGGTGTAATCACGGAACAGCAGATTCGTGGGTCGAACGTTCTCGATGAAGTTTTGTTGCATCAACAGCACAGTAGGGTTCTCCGGAGGGAGCGACAACCGTTCTAGGAGGTCCGTGGAGGCACCGGGTACGCTAACTTTACCATTCAGGCGAACGTCAGTCGGGCTAATCCCAAACCGTTCGTTCAGTATCTTATCGGCCCGGTTGACAGCCTGTTTTTGATGATTCTCGAAGATGCACTCGAAGAACTCGTCGGATGGCCGCCCCACCCGTACCTGAAGTTCTTCTATCGTCCGACACCGTTTGAGTGCACCACTACCGATTCCTGTGTAGGCTTCGGCACCGTTCTTGACCGCGAGTCGGGCTAGTAGCCCGTTCCACTGCGTGTGAACGTGCCCGGAGATCACAGCGTGAATGTCGTATTCGTCAAATATCCGACTCCACTGTTCATACATGAGGCAGGCATATAACAGGAACCTGTAGAGTACCGGTGTTATCTCGTCGAACGTACCCTGCCCGGTCGCACGGGAGGCCTGATTGAACACGAGGTCACCGACCGGGATACCATTCATCGATAGGTTCAGCAGGTCCTCCACCGTCTCGATAGCCTGGGCTGCACGACGGAACCGCTTGAGCCCTCGTGGCACTCGTGACGGGTCACGAAATAGCGAATGTCGTAGTCGAAGCGGAGTCGCAAGCGAACCGACTTTGACGAATTCTCCGTCGTAGAACGACCGACAGACCTGTTTCTTCTGTGTATAATCCCTATCGACAGCGAACAGGGGTTCTAGACCTTGCTCGTAGGCCATATAGTTCGCGACCGTATTTGTTCGCTGAACGGCGTCGATCCGGTCTCCCGTGTTGTCGACAAGAATGTACCCGTCGGCGTTTGCTCGTATTTGATCCGTGAATTCTGCCCAGTGCGATTCGTTTCGTCGGATAAACTCTACCGCCTCGTCAGTCACGGATATTTCTCGCTGTATGATATCTATAAGGGACATTTAATTTATATTTATTCGAGGGTTTTCAGTTGCCGTGTTTACGCTTTACTCTCTACGGACTCGATATTCAGTCGCGATCGAACCATGTCGACAATAATCGATGGGACGCTTTAATTTTGCTATTACGCTCTTGTGAAGACCGTTGTTGATTTTCAGAGCGGGCGTCGAGAGCATGTTTGAGCGCTTCACCACCTGATTTTCTGTAGAGTTCACGGCGGAGCTGGAAGGCTCTGAGATACGGCGTGTGCTTGTCTTTCGAGATGCCGCGGTGAGCCCGCGCGAGCGCGACTCCTGGTCGCGCTCGCGGCCTTTTAGTCCGGCAGAGATGTACACTTCGTCGATCTCCACGGTAGTGTTCAGATAAGCTGATTCCATGCGAACGCGAAGGATTTGAGCCAGTCGGCGGCGGTTGCTGGATCTGCGCGACTGAAACAATTTGAGAACGTATCAGTTCGTCGTTTTACCTCGCGAAAGACACGTTCGACGCTGTTACGATTTCCGTGGCGTTCATATCTGAAATCGAGGCCGTGTCGGTGACAAGCTTCTTTCGGCGGGGTGGCGTCATCGACGAGAAACACGGCGTCGTCGACGTCGTGTTTCTCGCGTAGTTTACCGAAAAACAGCTCCATGAGAGCGTTTGTTCTCGTCGCTTCAAGCGTTGTGTGGAGTAATTCGTTCGATTCTGGATCGACGGCGGCGTACAGCTAGTACTGCTGGTCATCGATCCGGATCACGGTTTCGTCGACCGCAACGTGATCCGGTGAGCGTCCAGTTTCGGGCTGTAGATCGGCCTTGTGAACCCAGTTGTGGATGGTCGAGCGAGCACGACTGACACCGAATACCTCAAGAAAAGAAACAGTATTCGAAAGCGAAAGTCCAGCGGGATGCAGCTGAATACTGAGTTTCATCAGCAGCCGCGGTGTCGCTTCGCGTTCAACAAACTCTAAGTCGATCTGGTCGAGACTTCCGCTGAGTCGTGCGTTTTCGGGCATGAACCACTCAGAAAACGCTACGCTTCACCTTTCAATCCTTATTTGAACACCGCCTATTAATGTTTGTATAGATTTAAATACTTGGCAAACACCGGCTGGTATATATGAAAATTCTCGGTGTCAATCCAGGTATATATCCACCAGGTCTACACGATCCATCCGCAGTCCTCGTTGAGAACGGAAAGGTACTCTATGCTGTTGAGGAGGAACGGTATAACCGTTCTAAACACTCGTTCAACACCTTCCCGACGAAGACGGTCCGAAACATTCTTGAAAAAAATAGTTTGACACTCTCTGACCTTGATCACGTTGCAGTGCCGTGGCAGTATGAAAAGAAACTCGATACTCTACGGTTTCACCTCCGGAAGGCGATTACCACCGGTGATTCCACACTTGAGAAGGCCGCTCTTGTTAAAAACCGACTAGAGGAGGCCACGTTCGATAAGTTCGGGCGGTCAAAAATTGCTGACAAATTATCGCAGATGCCTGGCCACTGTCCGGACATAGTATACCATAGACACCACCGCTGTCACGCTGCAAGCGCATTCTATCCCAGTGGATTTGAGCAGGCACTCGTCGTATCAGTTGACGGGCGTGGTGAAGATGAAGCGACGGTGGTTTGGTCAGCGGACGAAAGCGGACTTCAGAGAATACACCAATATGAGTATCCCAACAGTCTCGGTGTGTTCTACGGGATGGTGACGGATTTTCTAGGGTATCGCGCACAGAACGGCGAGGGGAAAGTCATGGGATTGGCCCCTTACGGGAATGAAAATCCCCAAATCAGGGCTGCACTTCGCAAAGAGATTGAATGCGGTGCCAAGTACGATGTTACCGCTATAACTGATGCAGGGCTCAATGCCGGCGTTGAGAGACTTGAAAAGATACTAGACCGCCCTCGCAGCCAGGAATCTGGTAAATATGACCAATGGGAGAAAGACCTCGCCTATGAGGCCCAGCGGCTCATCGAAGAGATTATGCAGAGCATTGTAACTAAATACATCTCGGAGTCAGGACTGTCGAAAGTTGCGCTTGCGGGTGGCGTCGCGCTCAATTGTAAAATGAACAAGCGGATCCGTGAGTTGGAGGTTGTTGACGACCTGTTTGTCCAGCCCGTATCACACGACGCAGGCTCCGCTCTTGGTGCGGCGTGGCTACCGTTTGACCCACATTCTGTTGAATCTATGGAAACCGTTTATTGGGGGCCGGAATACGACAACAAAAAAATCAGGACTCTGTTGGAGACGAACAAGCTCACATACGAGACACCAGACGATCTCGAAGCGACAGTCGCGGCCTCCCTCGCAGACGGGAAGCTTATCGGTTGGTTCCAAGGCCGGATGGAGATGGGGCCAAGAGCGCTTGGTAATAGGAGTATACTTGCTGATCCACGCAGTCAAAGCTCTCTCGACCGTGTAAACGAATATGTGAAACATCGTGAAGGGTGGCGCCCGTTCGCGCCCTCAATGCTCGCTGAGGCAGCCGACGAGTACCTGGTAGACGCCAGCAAATCGCCGTATATGATCGAAACGTTTGATGTCCGCGAAGATAAACAAAACGAGATCATAGCCGTTCTCCACCCGGCCGACCAGACGACCAGACCCCAGACGGTCACCCCGGAACAGAACAAACGATACCACCAGCTTATTTCTGAATTTCAAGCCCTCACTGGCGTTCCGGTCGTTCTCAATACGTCGTTCAACGATAATGGCGAACCGATTGTCAACCGGCCAGTTGAGGCGTTGAAGGACTTCTACGGAATGGGGCTCGACATGCTCGTCCTCAACGACTATGTCCTCAGTAAATGAGCCTGACGACATTTATGTTCCGGACAGAAATAGGAGAACGGGTTCCGTGCTGTCTAACAGGAGTGGTCATGAGATCCGAACGCGACCTGGGGATACGAACGTGACGACGACATGACCTACGTCTTCGCCGTCGGACCACCCCCCTTTTCCAGGAAGGCCCTCTTTCTCGCCCGGTCAATTCGCCGCCTCACCAATGACCGGACCGTAATGGCGTTCGTCGCACAATCCGAGCGCGATTTGATCCCCAACGACGTGATGGCCGAACTTGGGTCGCTTGTGACTGTTGTAGAGGGTCAGATACCGATCCCGTCATACCCCCTGTCCGCGAAGATTGCAGCGATGGTTGAGGCCCGCCGTCGGTCACAAGATGACACTGTCGTGCTATTGGACACGGACATGATCCTCCTTGCGGAGCCGTCGTTCAACCACAGTCATGACGAGGCCCTGTCTGTAAAGCCTGTGGACCTGAGCGGCCGTGGGGGGCTTCAGCACCGCGAGTTCTGGGAGCAAGTCTACGACATTCTTGACATCGCATTCCCCGAGCGACGACTGACCTCAACTATCGACCGTGAACCGATCTTCCCGTACTGGAATGCTGGCGTTGTCGCAAGTTCGGATCCGTCATTCGCTCGTGAGTGGCTCGATGCGACACGGAGGCTCTACAGAACGCTTGAAGACCCAGACCGCTTCGTGGATCAGGTCGCACTGGGCGCGATTTCTACGAAGTATGGGATCAGCGTGATCAACGAGAGGGACAACTATCCGCTCACCCATCATTTTGGAGTGCCGGCAGATGTGAGGATACTCCATTACCATAGGTACGCCCACCTCCACCGAGTTCCTAACCCCCGAATCTGGCAGGTTTTGGCCGATATCGGTCTTGCTGGCCACCTATGGGGTCATCGCTCTCCCGCCCACTATCACGCAGTCGTACGGTCGCTCTGGCATGTGTCGAAACGAGCTGCGTATCTCCGGGCAGCTGACTCTTATGACAGTGGGAGAGAGTAACGCGTATGTATCATTCTATCAGGAGCATAGATCGAAACGTCGTCTTAGAAATATGATTACAATTTCGCGTATGAATCTGGGGCCGTACGGCACCGGGAGTCTTACTTTCAGTGCAGCGTTTAAATTGACAACTCAATAACCGTGACTGAACCCGCTCACGAAACGTACCCCAATTTAATCGAACTCGAGGGTGTCATAGAACGATTACCACACCAAAGTGAAGTGTAAACGCTGAGGTGGATGAGTTCAGCGACCCTGCAAGGTGACCCTTCGGTAGAGTCGTTCTTCAATGTCGCGGAGACCGAGACGTTAGCGTTGTTTGAGCATCTCTCCTTCGAGTTTCTCGAGGAGTTCGATGTGTTCGCCCCGGCACAGACGGGGCGAACACGAGAGCACGAGTCTCCAGAGATGATGCGCGGCTTCCTTCATTGCTACTATCACGACATCTACGGCATTCGTCCGGTTGAGCGGGAGCTTCGAAATACGGTTGTCTGGCTTAGCTGTGGGTTCGATCGACCGCCGTCGAGAGACGCGGTCGATCGCTTTCTCACCGACCTCGAACACGTTGTTGACAATGTCTTCGACCGATTCGTCGAGCAGGCCGCGGTGGGCGGCCTGCTCGACGTGACCTACTGCATCGATTCAACCGACCTGAGAGCGATGCCAGCTGATCAAGACGCCTCGAAGTGCTACGATCCAACCGACGACGAGTACTACTACGGCTACGGCTGTACGATCGTCTCGACCGGTTCAAAGATCCCGATTGCAGCGGAGTTCACAGAGAGTAAGCAAGCGCCAGAGGAGACGGCGATGCGTGTCACGCGTGACGCGCTCGCCGTCGCCACGCTGATCTGGATGGTCGGTGACAGCACCTACGACACGCTTGACTGGCACGACCATCCGCTGACCGCAGGGGGCGTGCCAGTCGCTCCATACAACGCGCGAAACACCGACGACCCACTCGATATCGAGTACAGGGTCGAAGACCGTATCACCGAACACAGCGAGGACGTACAGCTGAAGCAATCGGCGCTAGACGAGACGTACAACCGCCGCACTGGCATCGAACGAACCAACTACGCGGTCAAGGACTGCGGCCTCGGGCGCACCCACGCCCGAGACCGCGTCCATGCACGAGCGCAGGTGTTCCTCGCACTCTGTCTGCGCCCCGTCGTCGCAATCACCAACTACGAACGCGGAGACAATTCGGGAAGCACGATCATCACGGTGTGAGAAGAGTTCTATGACCCCCTCATTTTCAGGAAAATATGCACATTCAACAGGAACAACGCGATCATCAAATCCGCCGACAGCTAATAAAGGTGTGGTACGGAGTAGATGATCGCGGCTGACACCGTCGTTGTTTATCCTACTTCCACCTCGCAATGTTTCAGTACGCCGTCTTGACAGTCGGCAGTCTACTTGTCCTGGGATAGTTTTTCAGCGATTGGCAATCTGAACCTGACTTGCCCTGGGAGATGCTTTCGGAGGGGTGATCAATTTCCGCATGTCCTCGTCGCTTTCATATTATTCACCGCCGCTAACGAGCAGGTCGAGGTTTCGTAACGGTTTTTCGGACAAGAAAGCATTCTATGGCATGGACTTGTGGCTGCGGGCAGTTATCGTCTTAGTGTGTCTGTGCGGGACGATGGGATTGGTCGTCAATTACGACACGAACGCAACTGCACACGATCGGTCCCCGTCGCCGTCTGAGGTAGAGGCCGACTACGGTGCGCACGTGGGCCAGGAGGTGTTGTTCTGGGGTCAGGTACAGTCCGTATCGACCGACACAGCGAGGGCGGAGATCGACGTCGTGACCGCCAACGGGACCCTGGAACTGACCGTCACGGGATTCCGTGCAACCGTCCAACCGGGAGGAAACGTGCAGGTGTACGGGACCTTGCAACCGGCACAAACGATAGCCGCCGACGACGTCGTCGTGGTCAACCCTGCTGGGTCTTCCCGACTGTATAAATATGGTGTGTCGCTGGTCGGCGCTCTCCTCGTCTTGGTACAATTTTTCAGACACTGGCGGATCGACCGCGACCGACTCGCATTCGAGGGGCGGACCGATGGCTGATCTCCTCACACACGTCCTCATCGTGTACGTCCTGCTGACTGTCGTGAGTTGGTGGACTGACCGAGTCGACCCCCGATGGACGGCCGTCGGTATGGCTGGTGCAGCTATTCCGGACCTTGTGAAGGCTCGACTTCTCGCACCGGGATACGTCGTTGAGCGGATACTTGGACTGCCGTTCGATTACAGCGCGATCAGTACACTCGGCGGAGTTGCGTTCGTGGCAGGAGTGATCACCGCCGCGTTCGGCCGGCGGTACTGGAAGCGAGCGTACATATTCCTGGTGTGCGGCGGTTTCTGCTCGCTGGTCGGTGACGGGCTCAGGACGTTCGCCGATAGCCATTCCACGTCGTGGCTGTACCCGTTGACGTGGTGGAGACCGCCGACCCCGAACCTCTACGTAACCGCGGACTACCGCGTGACCGTCCTTGTCGTCGTCGTCGCGGCAGTCGTCGCCGTGGTGGATGCGTCCGTGATCGACCGGTTACGCTCCGAAACGACCGACTGATCCGGGTCGAAATACGTGCTAGAATTTGTAGCCGAGCGCTTCCAACTGGTCGTCAGCTGAAACGTCTCGTTCAGTCGGTGGGTCGAACGTGGGTTCGTACGATCCCGTGTCCGTCGCGGTCGTTTCGACCCATGGTACGCGGCGGATCACGGGATTGAGGCTGCCAATGAGATGTCCGTACGTGCCGTGTTCCCCAAGTGCCTCGCCGTGGTCAGCCGAGATAACGGCTCGCTCCGCGTCGACGTTCTCCAGCAGTACCGCGACGTCGTCGAGTACCCACCTGAGCTCGTCCAGGTACGTCTCCCAGACGGTTTCCCGGTCGCCCGTCTGCCGGATATATCGAAACGGATCTTCTTCGTAGTGCCGCAACGACCGGCCTTCCGCAATCGCGTTGGCGACGTACGGGGTGTGTGGCTGGTGGTAGTGGACGATCAGTCGGTCGAAGTTCTCCTCGCGTCCGACGGCAACCGTCCGGTCGGTCGAGTAGCGTGGTGGGGTGGCCCCGCTCTTGTGTCCCAGATCTCCGGTTTCCCCCTTCGGTTCGTACTGCCAGAGGTGTTCGAGTCGGCCGAGCTGGGTGGCGTCAACCGTATCGAAGTGCCGGATGAGCCTGAACGCGAGGTGTGATTCGCGGACGTCCCAGAGCGGCGAGACGTCGTGTCGTTCCAGGACCTTGTCGGCGCTCGCGTTGGCCGCGAGGTACGCTGTGCGTTCGATCTGGTCGGCGAACGCGTTGTCGAACGTCGCGGCTATCCACTCGGGTGTCGCACCGCCAACCGACTGAATACCGGTCGTCTCCGTGAGAAAGTCGTATTCGTCAGCGAGTGCATTGAGCGCATCGACACGACAGGTATCGAGGACCACGAGCAGATCCCAGTCGCGCGTGAAGACGTTCGTTCCGATGGTACGAGTCGTCGCCGAGGCCCCAACGACGGGTGCTCGGTAGACGTATTCGAGCGCCTTGCGTCTGACCAGGTACGGGTCTCCGAGAGCGGTCGAAACAGTATCTAGCATGGTGACGGGTGTCTGCACACGACCTCAGCTAAATGAAGCCATGGGCGGTAAAATAGGTTTCTACTGCTGACCATCGAGACTGGACCGGCCCGCCACCGGGTCGTACCTCTCTCGCGTAACGGGTATCAACTGGTTGTTTCGACGGTGTCACGGTTCCCTATCGCTCTTCCGTCTGCGACTGCACAGTACAGGTCTCTGTACGCTGCACCGGTCTGTTCCCAGGAAAAATCAGCCACTCGGTTCGCACCGCGGTCAGCGAGGCGTGTTCGAAGTTCTGGGTCAGTGTGTATCCGCTGGATTGCGGCCGCCACTTCGGCGACTGACTCCGGGTCGAAGGTCAGCGCAGCGTCGCCGGCACGCTCCCCGAGTGCCGTCGTGTTAGAGCACGCGACCGGTGTCTCTTCGGCCCACGCTTCGATGAGCGGAAACCCGCCCCCCTCGAACAGCGACGGGAACACGACAAAGTCTGCGAGTCGGTATAGCGCGCGGAGATGGGCGCCAGGAATGAACCCCAGCATCCGGACCTGCCCTTCGACACCTGCCTCGGTTATCGCTTCGCGTACGTTCGGCCAATAGTTGCTCCGTTTGCCAGTCAGGACGAGATTCACCCGCGTCCCCTCGTCTTTGAGGCGCCCGATGGCTCGCACCAGTGTGGTGTGGTTTTTGTGTTCCATCGTCTGTGCGGGATAGAGGGCAAACCGGTCCGGGAGATCGTACTCGGCGGCGGTCGTCCGTATCGTCTCGTCCGTGACGTCGTCGTAGAGCTCCGTGGGTGGGCCACGGCGGATCACGTGTATCCGGTCGGCCGGAACGTCGTATTCGTCAACGATGTCGTCTTTCACGAACTGAGACGGAGTTATGACCGCGTCCGCTTCTCGGCATCCGACCGGGTACATGAGGTGGCGCTCCTTGAGCGAGCGTTCACGGAAGAACTGCGGATAATGTCGATGCTGGAGGTCATGGATCGTGAATATTGTCGGCAACTCAGTCCGATAGAACGGGAGTGAAGGGAAATGCACGACATCGGCTCCCATCTCAGCAAACCGGCCGTTGGCATCGGGGACGGTCGGGTCTGACCGGAACCTGTTGTGGATGTTCGTCCGTTTCAAGATCGGCCGTGCCGTTCGTTTCGTCACGGAACCTATCCGCTGTTTTAGGTCACTTAACGCCCCGCCGTCGTCCATCCGTACGATGCGCATGTTATCGTCGGTACACGGGCGCAACCACGACGGGTCGTCGTAGACGACGAGCAGGAAATCAATGTCATCCGCAGACGCAAGCGTGAGTGACCTAACAACTCCCTGCATGTGCTGTTCTACGCCTCCGCCACCGCTCCCTGGCGTCACGGAAACGTTGATCGCAACTGTGAGTGACATTATATGCAGTTCACCAACTGTCTTGGCGGGATAGTTCCGATCGGTCCGGACATCTCGCTGGTCACCAGTGATACTAGTCCCTCAGCTGGGTCCACCGAGTATTGCTCCTCTGTGGTGAAACGACATTGAGAGTGCGAAAGGGATGAGCGGCACCGCCGCGTAGTCATACATATTCATCAATGCTGCCACGAATATAGATTTCGAATCTGCGGTGACTGGAACTCGCTGCTCGCTCACAGTGTCCTGCTGCCACGGGAACCCCAGAGTATCTACTGTCGACAGTCCAGTCTGTACGACACTCTGACGGTAGTGAGTTTGCCTGAGAGAAATCACCTAGAGTTCTAGCGGCCAAACCGCCCGATCCAGGGACAGTACACTTATTTATGCCGATAGTCAATTTATACCGAGATGCCGACGCCGAATATTCTCGTCGTGGTGATGGATAGTGTCCGCGCGATGAATACGAGTGTCCATGGCTACGAACGAGAGACGACTCCCTTTCTACGTGATTTCGCGGCTGATTCTGTCTGTTACACGCAAGCCCGGGCTCCGGGGACTTGGAGTCTACCGAGTCATACCAGTATGTTCACGAACCGTCATGTGACGGATCACCGAATTACTGAGGACGATTATATCCAACCCGGCAACACGGTCTGGGAGTGGCTCCGCGACACACAGGAGTACGCCACGGCAGCATTCACCTCAAACCCGTATATTACCTCAGATAAGTTCGGACTTAATGCTGGTTTCGATAGCGTTGTTGGTGCCGACTTCACGCTTGACAAGCACCTGTTCAACGATGCTTATTGCCCCGATAAGTTCGTGCCAGATCCTGAATGCCGAATGCCCACCGATTTACAGTACGTCCGTGAATGTTTTCGCCAACCCGACAGTCTACGGTCCGTGCTTAATGGTGTCGCGCACACAGTAAAAAACGCTGACCCGGGAGTGTTGCCGGGCAGTGTTCGGTTTGGTGTCAATAATGAGGCGACCTATCACGTCAACAATTTCTTGGAGTGGCAATCGGGTCAGGACGGCCCGTGGGCCGCGTTCATCAATTTGATGGACGCACATACTCCGTATCTCCCACAGTCGCGGTTCGACAAGTGGGGAGGAACCGGAGTCAAGCGGATCCAGGCAGACTGGCCTGGCGACTGGCACTATTTCGCAGACGAAGGGATCCAGTGGCAGCGACAGGCAATAGAACACCTGTACGACGGCTGTATCCGTCAGGTCGATCAGGCTATCGAGCGGTTAATACATGCACTGCGAGAGGAGAGCGAACTGGGTGGCACCTTCTGTGTCGTTACGAGCGACCATGGGGAGGGGTTCGGCGAGCGGTCGCGGATACGCCCGGCGATACACACTGTCGGACACGGCCGCGGACTCGCCGAGGAACTCCTCCACGTACCGCTGATAATAAGTACGCCCGATTCTGCGCCGGGAATTTCAGTCGAGAGACAGGAACAAGCCGCGACACTGACCTTGCTGCCGACCGCTATTAAGACGCTCGTTGACGGGGGTTCCGCCGGTGCACTGTTCGTCCCCGAAGACCAGGTCGTCGCCGCTGCCACCTATGATAAGAAGGTCCAAAACAGTGACAACGCCCCAACTGGGGTGAACATTGATATGTTCAGAGACCGCGCGACGGCAGTCTACGAAACAGCTGACGGACACGTCGAAAAGTATGTTCGATGGGGATCCGACACTGCGACGGTTCGAATCGACAATGCCCAACAGCTGATGCGAATCTCCGAAGGTGATGCCGGTGCGATCGACCAGTTGGAGTTCGAATCAGTCGAATGGCTGATTGAAGACCGAGACGCCGGAATCGACGCCGAGACGGAAGAACGCCTGAAACAACTGGGATACCGATAGCGGGACTGGCCAGATTATTTGATTACATACATCATCCGCTCATTCTGCTGGTATAGAACGTTCTCGTTTAGCCATACTATAACCGCGACGGCAACCCGATGAGCAGACAGCGGACCGAACTGGCAGTCAACGACACAACGAAATAAGTATAGCATCTAATTGAGTACCGTACGAATAATGAGATTCACCGATGAGGGTATCGAGGAGATAATGCCTCTTCCCTTCTAAACAAATGAACACTGATCGATTACTGTCCTCGCTCACGCCGGAACGATACACTCCACGGAAACTGCTTCGTGCACTCAGGAACCCGCAACTGGCACGTGCCGAAGTCAACCGACTGGGTGTCCGTGCGAACCAGACGTTCTATCGCCACTGCTCGTCCGACGGAGTCAAGATTCCCGAGCGAGAGTGGGACATCCTGATCATTCTCGACGGTTGTCGATACGACCTCTTCGCCGAGAACCTCGACGAGTTCGTCGCTGACAGTGACGAGTATCGACTCAAACAGGTTCTGTCTCAGGGGAGCCACAGTCGTGAGTTCCTCGTGGAGAACTTCGGGGGTGGGACCCATCACGACACGGTGTACGTCTCGGCGAACCCGTTCGTATTCAATCAAGAAGACGACGTCTTCCACGCTGTCCAGAACCTGCTGGGCGAGGAGTGGGATTCGGACCTTGGCACCGTCCCGCCTGAAGCAGTGACGTCGGCCGGTCTCGACTCGCTCGAACGCTACCCCAACAAGCGAGTCATCATCCACTTCATGCAACCACACTTTCCGTTCATCGGTGAACAGGGACGACAGCTCACACACCGGCGAATCCACCCGGACGACGTTCGCGACATTCACGGCGACAACGCAAACTCGGAAGTCAAGGGGACGATCATCTGGGACCGGTTACAGCACGGCGAGGTGTCGCGTGAGGAAGTTTGGGCCTGCTATCGCGAGAATCTTCAGGTCGTCGCTCCGCACGTGGTCGACCTGCTCACCGCAGCGGACGGTACTGCGGTGGTTACCGCCGACCACGGCAACCTACTGGGCGAACGTCTCTGGCCGGTCCCAGTCCGCGGGTACGGTCACCCACAGCACGTTCACGTGCCTGCCCTCGTCAAGGTGCCGTGGCTCCGCGTCGAACGTTCTCCTGGCAGAAATATTGTTCCGGAGCCTCCTGAGAGTATGGATTCGACGTCACGAGCGACCATCGAAGACCGGCTAGCCCATCTCGGGTACAAGTAGCTGCCTGCTGGACCCAGCGATCTGGGGGTGGTCCGTTCCGGTACTCGGAAAAATTAAATACCGAGTACCGATTTACGCAAACAATGGTGTTCAAGCGGCTGGTAACGTGGTTGTTGAGTCGTGGGCTGGCGGTGAACGTTCTCAGGACGGTCCATGACCTCTACGCCTGGGTCTGGTCTTTCGTTACCCATCGATACCCGTTCGGCGAGAACGTCTACGATAGAGACTGGGATGTCCTCATCGTATTGGATTGCTGCCGGGTTGACGCGCTCGAAACCGTGGCCGACGAATATGACTTCATCACTGACGTCGAATCAATGGTCTCTGTCGGAAGCACCTCAAGAGAGTGGATCGCAAAGACATTTACACAAGAGTGGAAATCGGAGGTTTACAATACTGCGTATGTGACTGCAAACGGGTATCCACGAACGATATTCGAGTGGGATCGATATGAGTATCCTCACAGGGAGGGTGACGGCGAATACCGGCGGGCGCATATGAACCACGTTGGATTCGACCCTGTATCTGAAGATGATTTCATGCTTTTAGATCAAGTTTGGAAGTACGTCCCCGAAGATATGAAAGGTGGCGGTAAGGTGTTGCCTAAGTTCATCACCGACCGTGCGATCGATGTTGCCCGAACGCAAAATCCCGACCGCTTGATTGTCCACTATATGTACCCACACGGGCCGTATGTTGCGAATGCAGTCTCGGAGAACCGGGACCTTCACGATCACGAACAAAATCCGATGATGGCTCTTCGGAACGGCGATGTGAGTCGCGAAACTGTCTGGAACGTGTATCTTAACGAACTTCGCTTTGTGCTCGACAGCGTCGAAGTGTTGCTTGAGAATATCGACGCAGAAACGGTGGCCATCACAGCTGACCACGGCGAAGGATTCGGAGAGTGGGGAATGTATGCGCACCTCCTTGGAGCACCTTTTCCGTGCGTCAAGCAGGTTCCGTGGGTCGAAACAACCGCTTCGAACGTCAGCGAGTACGAACCGACTTCGATGCGGCCCGATTCACCCTCGGGAGATCTCGAAGAACGACTCGAAGCCCTCGGCTACCGGTAGGATTAACCCTGGACGAACTGCTGGTATCTACGCTGTAACAGGGTGACAATGATCCGGCTTGGGTCGTCTCGCCCAGAGATGTGACTGGGCGAACCACACAGTCCACATCACTGGTCGGCATGAACGTCGATGTGGGTGCTCTGGGGGGCCTTGCTTGGGCCACAACCAGTCACGCAGGACTTAAGCCATCAGCTCCTGCGAAGTAACATATGGACGTTTCCGTAATCGTCACTTCCTATAATCAGCGGGCTCTCCTTGAGGAAGCGGTTGATAGCGTCCTTGACCAGACCGTCCGACCGGACGAGGTTATCGTCGTTGACGCTGATTCGGACGATGGGTCACAGGAGCTCATTGAGCAGTACGCCGAGTCAGCGGCCGTTCCGGTGCGTCCGCTGCTCCTCACGGAAGATCCGGGTATCCCGCGGATGCGAAACCGGGCCCTCGAAACCGTCACGGGCGATTACGTGGCTATCCTCGACGGTGACGACCGCTTCCGTCCGGAGAAGATCGAACGTGAAACAGCTGTCCTCCGTGAAAACCCGGACCTCGGAGCAGTCTACTCGAACGTATTCATCACCGACCAGTCCGGGAACCGGATCGGTCGCCGGTATCAGGACAGGCAATCGTCGGGTTGGGTCTTTCCGGAAGTCTTTCGCGGTCAGTTCGGTATGATGCGCTCGATGCTGATCGACTACGACACCTTCGAATCGCTCGGGTTCCTCGACCCTGAATTCTCACACTACGACGGGTTCGAGTTTACCGTGAAACTCGCCCGAGATCACGAGATATTCTATATCCACGACCCGCTCGCGGAGTACAGACGCCATCCGGGAGGCGCCGCCGAATGGCGACAGAAATCGGACGAACTGGCGGAATTGCGCAAGATCTACGACAAACACGAGGACGCGCTGTCGGAACTACCGGACCGACAGCAGGCGGAGTTACAGCGATACTGGCAGGCCCTTCTGGCGGATTTCGAAGCCAGCGCGGCACTCGGTAACGGGGACTACGCGTCCGCGACGCGGTGGTACCTTCGCGGTCTCAAACACGACCGACGTGTCGTGTTCAACTACAAGAAGTGTCTGAACTCTCTGTTACCACAGTCGGCTTATAACTCGCTCCAGAAACTGTACTGGCGCCTCCAGGGCGACACGTTGTAAGTCGGGAGAGGACGCTGGTCTGAACGAAATTGCTAAATCACTCCCGGGCGCCGAATCATCCATGTACGAGTCTGATCGGCCGAACGCAATCGCCTCGTCTCTCTCGTACGTTCTCAATCTCGTATTCAATCTCGCAAACGAGACCAAACAGTACGTTCGGTACACCGCGTTGTACCACCGATTCAGGTCGATCGGCGACGGAGTCCGACTGGACGACGATATATTCATCAACAACCCAGAAGAGATCTCGATCGGACAGGAGACGTATATCGGAGCGGACTGCCGGCTGAACGCCGGAGCTCGGATCGATATCGGCGAACGATGTGAAATCGCGTCGGGTTGCTCGATCATCTCGTGGAACCATCGAGTGGTAGAGCGGGGGAAGAACCTGGATACGTCGGGGAAAGAGACCGCCCCGATCGAGATCGGGGACGGTGTGTGGATCGGCTACGACGTTGTCGTCCTCCCCGGTGTCACAGTTGGAGACGGCGCCGTCGTGGGGTCGGGGTCGGTTGTGACCGACGACATCCCACCGTTTCACATCGCCGTCGGCGCGCCTGCAAAACCGGTCGGCGAACGGACCACCGAAGGTGTGACGTACTTCGACTGAGGCCGGGGCCAGGTTCCGGGGGAGTCACGGACCGGGCAGCGACACCGGGGCGTCGGTATCCGGAGGGGTGACAGTCTACTCTCGGGTCGGGTCGAACGGGGCACCGCGCCAACTCGACTGAAGGGCGAGGATGTCGTCGTCGTCCATCTCGTACTTCGGACGGTTGAGTTTCCGGTTTTTTGGGAGATTTTGCAGCAGGTGGCCGACGATGGTGGCGACCCGGCGGGGTGGCGTGGCCGCAGGGATCATCCGATAGCGGAGGAACTCGTCGACGAGGTTCGCGGTCCGGAAGCCGATGTCGCCACTGTACTGTTTCCACTTGTGGTCCTGTACGAGTTCAACGACCGCTCCGGCGTGTATTGACGGGAGAGACATGTGGCTCCCGTGAATACCGACGACCACGTGGCTGTTCGCGTATCTCTCACAGAGTTCGCGTTCCTCTCTGTCGTCGGGGGCGTCGTACCGGATATCGGTCATCCACTCGGGAAACGACCCGGTCGTACCGACGCCGGCGATCGCGACGTCGACACCGGGCACTCGTTGGCGAAGGGTTCGTGCCGTACGCTCGATATTTCGTGCCTGTTCACGCATCGAGAGGGCCGGCCGGTCGTACTTTTCTCCGAGGAGGTTAACGATGCCACGGATCTCAGACCGTGGGGACGCGAGGACGGACCGCCAGAGAGGCGTGGTTTCGTCCGGTAACGAGCACCAGAACCGTCGCGTACTCCCGCCGGAACTCGATTCACGCCAAATAAACGTCACAGAGGGCGGACGCTCGTCCCACGCGTCGAGCGGGAACGGTTTTGCACCGGTGAACCGCTCGACCGAAAACTCGAAGCTGGATTTCCGCAGTTCCTGTCCGAGGTCGAGATAACACGCCTCGAGTGTATCGACACGATTCCGGATCTCTGTGGCAAGTCCGTCGTCCCACGTTCCGCCCTCCGAAAGACCCACATCGACCGACCAGACCTCCGGTATCGCGTCGGGCACCATCCATCGAAAGATCCCGGGTACGACTACGATCGGGTCGAGGTCCGTTTCACGGAGATAGTACTCGGCGTGGAGTAGTTTGTTGAGCGAGTGCCCGTAGTTGACATCGAGACAGTTGAGCAAGACGGCGCGGTCGACATCGGCGGTCCGTTCGACCTCGAACTGGAGCGTCGAATCCCGCTTCTCGAATGAGTCTTCGAGGAGTCGTGCATACCAGTCGATCCCGTAGTTATCATGGACTGTCCCGGTCTCTCGTTCGAGTAACATCGGATAGTAGAGACCGAACCCTGCCGGAAGGTCGCCGTAGAACTCGCGCCCACACTCCGAACAGGTGTACTCGCTGAGTTTCCGCATTCCGGGCATGTACCACTCCCCGCTCTCGAGACCGCACGCACAGTAGGGACATTCGAAGTCATGACAGAGCGGGTCACGTAGGTCTATCACGGTTGGTTCGAGGTTGACATCGTCGGTACTGATGCTTATCTTTTCATATTCGTCAGGCACTATCCGTTGCCGGCCAGGAAAGGACCCATGAAGGGCCAACACACGGGTGAACAACTCGTGCCCGCGGTCGCGGGTTGTCATTGTGGTGGCGTCAGGTGCGTCAAGTCGGCACAGATATAAATCCCGAACCGGTACCCGTCGATATGTCGTTTGTTCTGGGCGTACTAAATGTCGGCTGGTGGTCGTTCCGCACACACCGGAGTTGGGACGATGGTCGGTAATTCCGAAGAGTCGACGCTCGTCGTGGGGTTCGACGCCGCAACTTTGGATGTTCTCGAGCCCCTCGTAGACGCTGGTTCGGTACCGAATATCGAATCACTGATCGCCGACGGTGTCGAAGGGGAACTCCGCTCGACGACGCCCCCGATGACTCCGCTCGCCTGGACTACCATGGCGGCGGGGACGAATCCAGGGAAACACGGGATCTACGACTTCGTCACCCAGGACAGGACGGACTACAGTATCAGGCCGACATCCTACAGTCGGATGGCCCGACCGACCGTCTGGGACGTCTTCGACGCCGAAGACGTGTCGGTCGGCGTCGTCAACTACCCGATGGTGTCTCCCCCGCGCGAAGTCGACGAGTTCTTCATCTCCGGCTTTCCGACTCCGCGTGACAGCAGACTCGCGTATCCCGACGCGGTTCAGGATTACCTCGACGAGGTGGATTATCGAGTCCACCCGGCGGTCGAACCGGACGACGGAGCGACGGCGTACTACGAGGACGTCCTCGATCTTTCCGAAACCCAGTGTGAGGTAACGATCGAGTTGCTAAACCGGTACGACCCCGACGTGCTCGTGTCGGTGTTCATGGCGGTCGACTGGGTACAGCACTACCTGTGGGACGAGACGGTCGACGGCGAGAACGCGGTCGAACGTTGCTATCGTGACATGGACGCGATACTCGGACGCTTACTCGACGCCGTCGGCGACGACTGGACGGTGGCTGTCGTCTCGGACCACGGAGCACGGCCGATAGCAGGAGAGGTCCACCTCAATTCGCTCCTCGCGGACTGGGGATTTCTGGCGCGGGACACGGCCGACCCCGCGTTCGCCGAACGGGTTCGGGATACACTCGTCACAGCGGTGTACAGCGCCGGTAAGCGACTCCCAGAGCCCGCCAAACGTCGGTTGCGGAACCTGACCGACGAGTCGACGCTCAACGAGATGCGCGAGGCCGCCGGACTCCACCAGCTCGACATGCACCGGGAGATCGACTGGGTGGAAACGGAGGCGTTCGCATACGGCAACATGGGACGGGTCTTCTGTCACAGGGGCGGTGTCTATCCCGAGGGGGTCCTCACGGACGAGGACTACGAGGCGACACGCGACGAACTTGTCGAGCGGTTCGAGTCACTGTCCCATCCGGAAACGGGGGACCCACTCGTCCAGACGGTACACCGGGGCGAAACAGTGTACCACGGCGAGCGCGCGGACGAGGGCGCCGACCTCGTCGTTATCCCCCACGATTGGCGGTACATGCTCTCGGGGGACTTCGGGGAGTCGTGGTTCGATCCCGATCCGGATCGGGACGCCGACCACGACCCGAACGGGATGTTCGTTCTCGCAGGCGACGACGTAGCGTCGGGGACGGTCGACGCGGAGATCGCCGACATCGCACCGACGCTGCTGGCGCTGCACGACCTCCCGCTGATCGCGGGCATGGACGGGACCGTCCTCCACGAAGCACTGACCGGGTCAGCCAGCGGCGAGCGTCCGACCGTCTCGGTCGAGTCACTTGACGCCGGTAAGTCCGTTCGAACTGGAGACGCCGGGGACGTCGAAGAGCGACTCGAAGACCTCGGGTACCTCTGACCGGACGAATCCAGGCCCGGAGCCGACTGCACCATCGACGGGCGACCGGACCGGCGTCGGCGTACATAAATACGGTCGGGTGCAAGCCCGGCCGATGAGTCGTTCGGTCGTATACGTCGGGGCGATACTGGAGGGGAGCGTCGCGGACGCCTTCGGGATCCAGAACTACTCTCTGGCGGGCGAGCACAAGAAACGGAGCGTGATACAGGCGATACAGTCGACGGGGGATGACGTGTCGGTCGTCGCTCCCGTCCAAGTCGCCGGCAGCGACGTGACCGCTCATCGTGGTGCGGAATTCGTCGACGACGACCTCGACGTGCCGGTTCACGTCCCACCTTCGCTCGGCGTGTTCGGTCTCGAATTCGTCGTGCTGGCTCTGACGACCCTGTTCGTTACGGGACTGGTCGCACGCCGGACCGACGCCGACGTGATCGTATTTTACAATTTCAAGATCCAGACGACGGTGCCGGCGCTCGTCGGGTCGTGGCTAGCCAGCGCCGCGCTGGTGGTCGAGTACGAAGACGGGATGTTCGTCGACCCGGAGACGGCGAGCGTCGTCAGGACGGCGGCGGAGTGGTTGCGCCGTACAGCCGGCGTCGCTGTCGACGGTGGTATCTGCGCCAGTGGTCCCCTCGCCACCCTCCTCGCGACCGACAACGTGACCGTGTTTCGGGGATTCCCGTCTGTCGGAATGCCAGACGAACTGCCCGAACCGGACGACGTCGACGGCCCACCGACCGTCATGTTCTCGGGCAGATTCGACGACGTTCGGGGTATCGACACGTTCCTCGACGTGGTACCGGCGGTCGATGGACAGGTCGAGGACGCTCGGTTCTGGGTCGCAGGGTACGGGGACGAACAGACACGGACCCGTGTCGAAGCGGAGGCCGAATCACTAGCGTGTGATGTCACATACTTCGGGACGCTCCCGTGGGACGAGTACCGGGAACGTATCGTGAGTGCCGACGTACTTGTCAACTTCCAGGACCCGACCTTGCCGATCAGCGAGTACACGTTCCCGTCCAAGTTACTCGATTACATGAGCGCTGGCGCGACAGTCGTCTCGACCGACGTCGGTGATGTCGGGATGGCACTTGACGACGAACTGTACGTCGCGGGCTACGACCAGGAGGCGTTGTCGACAGCAGTGGTCACGTGCCTGACTGACGACCGGACGGCGTGTTACGGAGAGCGAGCGCGCGACTGGGTACGGACGGAGTGTGAGCCTGCAGTCGTCGGCGAACGGATAGCGACCGTCCTCGAAAGCTCGACCGGGTGAACCGAGACGCCCGTGGGCTCACCCGCTTTCGTTCGCCAGTGACTGGATACGCTCGGTCGACAGCGCCTCCTGAAACACACGGATCTCGTCGAGTGCAACGGGACCGACTCCATCGTTGGCGCTCCGTGGACCGACCACGAGCCGTCCACCGTCGTATATCTCTCCGATGCCGTCGGTAGCAGCTATCGAGACGAGCGACCCGTTCCTGTAAAGTCGCAGTTCGTCGCTCGACCGGTCGACCACGACTGCCACGTGCGTCCAAGATTCGAACGTGGTCGATCCGACCCCGTAGTTTCTGGCTCTGCCCTCGTCGCCCCACACCGTGATTCCGAAGTCGTTCCACCGACCTCGCGCACCGATGTCGTAGTACGTTCCACCACCAGCCCGATATCGAACGACTGTCTGGCGCTGATCCGTGTTAGTCGAGAGATTGCCCCGGATGTAAAACGAAGCAGTGAGCGATTCATTACTTCCAACCCCGTATGGTTGGTCATCGACCACTACCCCCTGCTCTCCGGGTTCGAACGCGAGTGCCGACCCCTGAACACCGTCGGTCCAGCGTCCTGCTGTGTCGAACAGCCGTCGCCCACGCGCGTAGTCGTAGGTCACGTTTCCGGCCCCCTCGGCAAACGTCCAGTGTGCGAGCCCGTCGCTGCCGAGATTCACCACGCGGTTTCCGCTTTCGACGGCGGCGTTAGACACCTGCACTGACCGGTTGGTGGTGGTGTACTCACCCGGGTACGGCACGGTGACGTTGTACACGCCGCCGGGCCCAGTCGTGACCTCTCGCGTGTAGGTGACCGGCTGGCCCGAGACTGTCCGGTTCGTCGAGACTGTGTACGTCGTCTCGGGGGAGCCGTGCCCGACGAGTTTCGCACCCCGAACCAAGGTAAATACCTTGCGGCTACCATCGGAGTCGATGTATCTCACCCGGTAGTGACCGAACCCCGGCCGGTCGTCCCCGCCGAACTCGTTGTGCAGGGTCGCCAGGACGGAGTCGGGAGCTACGCTGTCCGCAGTGCCGTCTTCGGTGACGACGAACCCGGCCCGTCCCCGGAGCCGGTCGTACCACCGGTCCGGCCGCTGTGAGGTCGCGAACTCGCTGTAGTACTGCTGTGCGAACGCGTAGGACCGCGCGTTCCCGCTGACGAAGTAATTGAACATCCGGTTTTGCCCCCACTGACTGAAGACGTAGTTGTCAGGGTACGACAGACCTTGCTCGGTGGCGTACTCGTCCATCCAGGCGGCCGACTGGAACTCTCCGTTGTCGGCCTGTACTTGATCGATCTTGACCGGAGTCTGGACGACGCCGAGCACCGCGACGAGAGCGAACAGCAACACGAGTCCGCGGAGGACTTTCCGTGGAGGGACCGACAGCTGTGTCACTGTAGCCGAACCGAACGGCGTCGAACGGGTGACCAGACCGACCGCTCCGGCCAGCCAGAGAAACGCGACGCCGTCCAGAAGCGCGACGAAGAAAGCCAACTCACCGGTGAACCGCACCTGAAAGAGCGAGAGCGAAAGATACCACCCGGCGTAGGAACTGACCACCAGCCACTTCGGGTGCCCTTCGCGTGCGTACACCAGAGTCCATGCGAGCACGGGAACTGCGAGGAGCAGCCCGAACCCGAACAGGAGGACGAATCCGAACGAGTTGAAACTGAGGAGCGGCTGGACTTCGGCGATATCGGAGTCCGTCGTGAGCCGTGTGAGCCCGGTAATCAGAGCGCTCCGAACACCCGGGGCAGCGAACCAGAACACGACAAGCGCAACTACTCCGATGGCCGCGTCGACACCGGCGATGACCGGCGTCGACCAGTCACTCCGCCGCCCGGCCTCGGCCACTGTCACCACCGTGAGACAACCTACAAAGAGGATCCACAGCCCCGCGACTCCCTCGGGCTGTTGCCAACCGAACCCGAGATGGACGACGGACACCACACCCGCCCCGAGGCCGACCCCGGCGATGAGCGGCCCGAACCGGTGGAGCGTCGACCCGTCCCTCCTCGCTGCGAGCAGCGAGTCACCGAAGACGAACAGACCGACTGGGACCACGAGCAACACCCCGGCGTTCCACGCGAGGCTCTGTCCGATGATCCCCGCCACCAGCACGGCTGTCCAGACCATGGCCCGACGCCCCGTGTCGCGGTGCTCGACGATCTTGACGAGCGCGAGTGCTGTCAGAGCGACCCACACGAAATCGAACGCGTGATGGTCGGCGTACCCGACGCTCGTCCGGAGCGCGTGTGTCGGGGTGATTGCCAGAAAGACGACCGCCGCCAGCGCGACCCGCTTGTCATCGGTGACTGTTCGTGAAAACGCATAGAGGGCCACGGCACCGACCACCGCAGCGACGACCGGGTACCAGGCGAGTACGAACCCGGCGGTCTGTGGTGTCCCTCCCAGGACCTCCGATACGACCCAGAGGACGACGACCAACAGCGGTTCTCCGTGAAGCACTGAGTCAGGGAGAGTAGACAGCGCCGAGAGATCGAATGGGGAACTGGCTCTTGTGAGGAGCAGTTCGACCCAGTACCGATAGTAGTACGGGTCGTTACCCGACAGCACTACCTCACCCTTCCGAAAGACATCGCCGAAGGGAAGCGCTCTGAAAGCGACGACAACGAGCAGCGAACACCCGAGAAGTACCCCTTCTATCCTGCTGACCGCGGGCAGCTCGGGCCACGACCACTCCAGGGAACGCTGGTCTTCGCCGGTTTCCATCTGGGACTGGCCGTCTTCAGGGTCGAGCACGGTCCGAACCGTCGCAGGATCAGAGAGGCGGTACTGATTGTCCACAGACTCGACGACTCCCTCGCTGACCAACTCACCGAAAATACCCGAGTCGAGGGGGACATCGTCGAAACTCCAGGATTCTTGGTCTTCGTCGACGCGCAACAGGGCCTTCAGCGCGGATTCGATTTCCGGCCGCTCTTCCAGTAGTTCCTGGAGGGCCTCTGCGTCGGACATACATCGCGTTCCGCGTGAACGCAGTATAAAAACATCGTTACTCACGAATCCCGATGCGTCTCGAACTCATCGTCGCACTCTCGGCGAACGAAACCGGCGGATCCGTCTTTGCCGGACGGACCTACATCAATTCCCTCATTGAATTGTCTCTTCGAGTCCCACTTTTGCGTCTTCTGCGGTCTCGTTGCCGATCAGATAGCCGCGGTACGCTGCACCGATTGTGAGTGCGAGCAGCGTCGACAGGAGCCCGAGAACGCGCCACCGCGCGAACACCTCTGAAAAGAGCCCCCACGCAAAAAACGCCGCAAGCGAACCGAGCGTTGCAAGTCCGACGGTCGCGTTGAGCCGATCGGACCCTTCGAAGGACCGATAGCTCCCATAACACAGCCGCAGCAGTACGACGAACAATCCCAGATATGCCGCCAGACCGAGGATCCCTGTCCCGACGGTGAGGTTGAGATACGTGTTGTCGAGAGCCACCCAAAAAAACCCCTTTCCGAGCAGTGGATACTGCAGGAAATCGTCGAGATACCCGGCCCACAGCGTCACGCGACCGGCCAGCGGTCCGACCGGCAACGAGCGGCCCAACGTCTCGATATACCGGGGAGCGAACGGATCCGACGGGACAAAGCGCTGTCGGATAGTGGTCGGTAGCACTGGTAGAGAGACGAGAAAACCGACCGCGAGAGCGACGACATAGTGAACTCTCCAGACAACCGTGATCACGAGGACGCCGACCAGCAGTGCTATCAGTGCCGACCGGGAGTACGTGTAGAACATGAGGACGGTAGTGAGGAGTGCGTACGCACCAGCAGCGATTCGCCGCCACCGTCCGCGAAACGAAAGCAAAAACGTGTACCCGAACAACGCCTGTATCGTCAGGAACATTCCCGTGGTATTGGGCCCCTGGGTCCAGATAGTTCGCAACCGCTCTCGACCGACTGCTCGCTCGACCTCTTCGCCTCCGGCAACCGCAGGGAGGACGCCGAAATAAACCGTGATCAGATGTACGACGATGGCCGCGCTGGCGAGAGTCGCGGTGAGAAGCGTCGCACGGTAGACCCGTTCCCACTCTCTTTCCGAGACGCGTTGGACGAAAACGACGACGGAGAGTGGAAAAGCGAGGTATCCGATCCACTGAAGCAGATAGAGAAACTGGAATGGCCGAGTCTCGGCGGCGGTGAACAGACCTCTGACCGTCGCGGCAAGCGAGAGCGCAAAGACGGCAGTCATCGCGAGTAAGTACCGTTGTGGCAGGACGAATCGCCGATATTTAAATAGAACAACTGACACGAAAGCCGCTATCAGCCCCACGTTCGCGCTCAACTGGAACTCGACGGGAGTCGGGAGTTCTGGGACGAGCAGCGTCGACAACGGGAACAACACGAGACCGGCAGCCGGGATTCGCCAGAGGAGACCGACCAACAGTGCCGCTACGACAACACCGTACACCGGCGCGTACACTACTGCTGGAAGCGCGAACAGCGGACCGATAGCGACCGAAATCCCCTGGTAGAGGCCTCTGTATAGAAGTCCCTTGAATTCGCTCCCGACCATCTACGATGTCGGTTCACTGGTGTCCCCAATAATACGTTCGTTCCGGATACTTGCCGATACACGGATCCAATCGAGTACGGGGCACGCTGTCGTCTGCCCGTAATCGACAATCATAACAAGACCTGTCAAGTACAGGTAACAGATGAGCCACCGCCGGACTGTCCTCTACACCGACCACTTCCCGGAGGTCGCAGGCGGGCAAATGGCGCTCCTGACTCGTCTCGAGTATCTCGACCGTGAGCGATGGCGGCCGGTCGTCGCGGTGCCGGACACGAACGGTCGATTCCACGAGGAACTGCGCGCGAGAAACATCGAAACCGTCGAGGTACAGTTCAATAGAGGAGATATCCGGAGCACGAACGAGAAAGGAATCCTGTCGGATCCGCTCCAGCTGTCAAAGCACGTCCCGGTCGTACTCGGAGCAGTTGCTGACCTCACCCGGATCATCGACCGTGCGGGCGTCGAAGTAATCCACACGAACAGCTTCAAGAGCGCGGTCCTGAGTGTCCTCCCTGCGACACTCACGGGGACACCCCTCGTCTATCATGCTCACTCCAGCCGTGCGTACTCGGACCACGGCGTCTTGGATCACGTTGTCTGCACGGCTTCCCAACGGATCATCGCGAATTCGTCGTTCACTGCCGAAACCTTCGGTCCGTGGGGGGAGAAGACCGATGTCGTGTACAATCCGGTTGACGCCGACCGCTTCGACCCGGGTCGCGTATCGATCGAACCGGTCCGAGACCGATACGGAACGTCGGATGGGCCGCTGATCGGTTCAGTCGGCCGCCTCACGCCGCGAAAGCGACAGACGGACCTGATCGAGGCGTTCCCGCGGATCCTGGACTCGTATCCAGACGCGACACTCCTGCTCGTCGGTGGTCAGTACGACGGGCTCGGAACGGAGTTCGAAATGAAAGTCACAGAACGAATTCGGGAGCTCGGGCTCGAAGACTCGGTCATCGTCACCGGTTTTCTCGAGGATATCGAGTCGGTCATCGCTGCGCTTGATGTCCTCGTTCACCCGGCAGAGAAAGAGCCACTCGGACGAGTCGTGATCGAGGGACTGTTGCTCGAAACACCGGTTGTCGCCAGTGGTGACGGCGGAATCGCTGAAATAATCGACCACGGTGAAACCGGACTGCTCGTTCCACAGGGGAACCCGGCGGCGATAGCGGACGGTGTGACCCGACTGCTGGACGACCCTGACTGGGCCACCTCTCTGGGGCGAGCAGGCCGACAGACCGCCCGCGACAGGTTCGACCCCGACCGGATCACCGACGCCGAAGAACAAATCTACGAAGCCGTGATCAGTGCATGACACAGACGATAGTCCTCCTCTCGATAGACTCTCTCCGTGCAGACCACTGCAGCTCTCTCGGATACGACCGCGAGACGACGCCGGAACTCGCCGATGCACTGTCCGGTGATACGCTACGTTCCGGAACGCTGTACGAGCGATGTTTCGCTCAGAGCTCTCACACACGAGAATCGATGCCCTCGATGCTTTACGGGCAGTACCCACCGCGTCTGAGTGCAGTCGGTCACGCCCCGACAGAGGGAGAGTCGGTCGCATCAACCCTCGCTGGCCACGGGTGGGCCACGGCCGCGTTCCACTCGAATCCGTATCTCTCGCGAGCGTACGGGTTCGACGATGGGTTCGACACGTTCGAAGACGGATTACCGCTGGCTACGAACCGTCTCGTAACGTTCCTTCACAGGGTCCGAAACCACTTCTCGACGGAGCCGTATACCCGGGCAGAGACTCTCAACGAACAGGCGACAGAGTGGTTGCGAGGTCGTGCCGACCAGGATACGTTCGTCTGGATCCACTACATGGACCCTCATGGACCCTACCACCCCCCACCAGCGTATCAGCGACAGTTCCGGGACGATGTCGTGGGTGACCGTCGCGCAAAGCGCCTCTGGCGTCGCTCGGTCGATGACCCGGACTCGCTGTCATCTTCGGAGATTCAAACCCTCGTTGACCTCTACGACGCCGAAATCAGGTACACAGACGCGATGCTCGGGGACCTCCTCTCTACCCTCGATAGTATCGCGGGTCTCACCGATCCGACAGTGGTCGTCGCGTCCGACCACGGGGAGCTATTCGGAGAACACGACCGATTCGGGCACCCCCGTCGTGTTTACGAGGAGTTAGTTCATGTTCCGCTGGCGCTGCTCGGTGCGGGGACTACCCACGACACCAGCACCCACCCGGTCGAAAACGTTGACATCGTACCGACAATCCTCGACCTCGCTGGGATCGAGGAGGAGCAGTACGACGGACGCTCGCTCCTCTCGTCTCCCGAGGAGCCCACCGGGTTCTCCTTCGCGAGCGGTGAAGGATCCGAAGAGGACCAGTTTTGGGCCGCATTGCGTTCGAGCGACCGGGGTGTTTCAGGTGTCTGGACACAGGACGGCACTTGCCTCGACACCGATACGGAGGTATATGAAACAAACGAGACTGAGGACGCAGTCGACCTGCGTGAGCAGTTGCGTGCGATACTAGATGCAACGGGTGCCACCGACGGGCGCGTCGAAAGCGGGGATCAGGAGTCTGTCGACGGGGTCGTCGCTGACCGTCTCGAGGAACTCGGCTACAGATGAACATCGTCCACGCCAACAAGTACTATCATCCTGTCGTCGGTGGCATCGAGACCGTCGTCAAGACGCTCGCTGAGGGGATGGTAGAACGGGACCACACCGCGACAGTCGTCACGGCACAGCCCCGTGGCTTCGGAGCGACTGAACGGGTCGACGGTGTCGATATCGTCCGGACTTCCAGCCTGGGGTCTGTCGCATCAGTACCCATCGCGCCGACCTTCCCCCTCCGACTTCGGGAGGAATACGCCGATGCGTCTCTCGTTCATCATCACGTCCCTAATCCACTCGGCACGGTTGGCGATCTGATCCAGTCGTCAGCGTGTCCGACCGTCGCCACCTACCACAGCGATATCGTCCGCCAGTCTCGACTCCTGACCGTCTATCGACCGATACTTGAACGGTTCCTCGATAGCCTGGATCGTATATTCGTCACTTCCCCCCGGCTTCTCGAGCATTCGGAATTTCTACGACCACGGGCCGAGAAGTGTACGGTAGTCCCCCTCTCTCTCGATGTCGCTGCGCATCGAGAAGCCACAGTCACCCCGTTCTCACTCCCAGGCTCTGCGGACCGACCGACCGTCCTGTTTGTCGGCCGGTTGAACTATTACAAAGGTGTCGAGTACCTCGTCGACGCTGTCGATCACGTGGAAACCGATGCCGATTTCCTCATCGTCGGGGACGGCCCCAGAGCAGAGTCGTTGCACCGACGCGCCAGCGACAGCGACCGGTCCGATAGAATCCACTTCTTAGGATATCGATCCCGGTCGGAGCTGGAGTATTGCTACGAACAGGCAGACGTGTTCGTGTTACCGTCTACGGAACCGAGCGAGGCGTTTGGGATCGTGCAACTCGAGGCCATGATCCACGAGACGCCGGTGGTCAATACGTCGTTGCCGACCGGGGTCCCATGGGTGAGTCCTGATGGTGAAACAGGGCGCACCGTCGCACCTGCTGACTCACTCGCCCTGGCAACGGCAGTCGACGAACTTCTGACGAACCGCGAGCAGCGAAGGCGATACGGTGCGGCCGCGAAGAGACGGGTCGAAGAGCGGTTTAGTCGGTCCGATATGCTCGACACTGTCGAACAGGAGTACGAGAAACTCGTGGAGTAGACCAGCGCGTCCGATCGTTGGGCCGCCACTTCACAGGCTCCGGTAGGGATCTGTTTTCGCATGGGCTTCTAGGAGCCGTGTAACACAGTGACCCGGGTCGCTTGCCGTCGAGTGCACGGCGGTCGCAAACTTACTGCCGCGTAACGAGTCCGGTGGACTCGCTTTGGCCGCGCAGGTGACTCCCGATCAGTCCTGTGATGAGTCGAGCACGCCCGGCAGGAACCGGTCTTCGTGCGCCGAAATCGTCCCGTCGTACCGAGTCAACGACTCGAAGACGTCCCGGATGCCGCTCTGGAAGTCCTGATCCCGGCCGCCGATCACGTCGGCGTAGCGGTCGTTGTCGATCTCCATCTTGTGGGTTTCGTCCTCGTCGCGTGGGTTCTCGAAATGCTCGACGGCCACGTCCAGGTCGAACTCGCTCCCCACCTCTGCGATGGTCTCGGCGATCTCGACGATCGAGATGGCGCGCGTGACCTGGTTGTAGACGGTCAGCTCCTCCGGCCGGTCGTCGGGGTCGGCCAGCGCCAGTTCGACGAGACCCTCAACGGCGTCTTCGAGCGAGACGAACGGCTTGCGCTGTTCGCCTTTTCCGTACACCGTGACGGGATAGCCGGCGACGGCCTGCGCGGCGAATCGATGCGCGACCGTCCCGAAGTAGTAGTCGAAGTCGAAGCGAGTCTTCAGCCGGTCGTCTTCGCGGGTCTCCTCAGTCTCGGTACCGTAGGTGATCGCGGTCCGGACGTCCGAGATGGGGATGTCGAACTGCTGGGCGGCGAGTCGGAGATTCGCCGCGTCGTGAGATTTCGTGAGGTGGTACCAGCTCCCCGCCATCGCCGGGAAGGGCACGTCGTCGCGCTCGCCCTCGTGTTCCATCGTCGCGCCACCCTCTGGGATGGGGAATTCGGGTGCACCATACACTCCGGTCGTCGTCGTCTCGATAAAGTGCGTGTCGGTCAGGCCGTGCTCCTCCAGCCCCCACACGAGGTTGCGCGTGGCCTGCATGTTGTTGTGTTGGGTGTAGTTGGCTCGCTCTCCGTTGATCTGGGAGTACGGTGCGGAGGGCTGAGCGGCCGCGTGGACGATCACGTCGGGTTCGTGGACGGTCAGTAGTTCGTCGACGAAGTCTTTCTCGACGAGGTCGCCCTCGACGAACGAGAGGTTACCGGCGTCGAACGTCTCACGGGCGGCGGCGATCCGTTCGTCGATGCCGGCTATCGGAACGGCGCTGACGGAGCCGACCTCTTCGACCCATTCCCTGCGGGCGAAGTTGTCGACGATGAGCACACGGTCGTCCGTCCTGGTCGCGAGTCGCAGGGCCGTCGGCCACCCGATGTAGCCGTCGCCCCCAGTCACGAGGATGGTCATGAGTTACTCAGTTTTTGAGTAACTACGCTCGAATAAATATCTTGTCCTTGAGAGAGGGGACGCAGTTGGTGGCGCTGGTTCGTTCCGAGTCCGGCAGCGCGCACCGACCGTCAGGCAAACGAAACCACTAAACACGCAGTCGTCCAGCGATGACACAGCATGGCAATCATCGACGAGAATGGTCGCTTGTTCGGGACGGTCAATATCGTCGATGCGCTCGTCGTCCTGCTGGTTCTCGCATTCGGTCTCGCGGGCGTTGCGCTGGTCGTCAGCGGCGGTGGCGGAGGTCCGGCCGGTCCAAGTGAAACCAGTTACGTCACGCTCGACATCGGAACCCAACCGGAGTTCCTCATCGAACAGATCGAGGTCGGCGACACCGGGTCGCTCGAGGGCGCCCCCCAGACCGCCACCGTCACGGACAGTTACTTCACGGCGAGTAGCGCTGGGACGAACGCAGTCGTCCGTATCGCAGTCGACCACACCGGCAGCGGTCCGTTTACAGTCGGCGGCGAACCGCTTCGTGTCGGTCGCCAACTCAGCTTTATCAACGAGTCATACGCGGTCGATAACGCGACGGTCCGCGAACTCGGTAGTGGATCTGCACTCCCCACGCCGGAACGAACGGTCGTCCTCCGTGGGACGGTGCCCGACTCCGTCGCTGCCGATGTCTCCGCTGGCGAGGAGATAACCGTCGCGAACAATCAAGTCGCGACGGTCCAGGAGGTTGCCGCCTACAGCGCCGAAAACCCCGACCAACAGACGCTGTTTCTCAATGCAACGCTCAGAACGTACTCGACCGGCGACGCGGTCCGATTCGGCGGCACTCGAGTCGAAGCCGGGCAGTCACTGACGCTGCCACTGGCGGGCTACCGGTTCAGTGGAACGATCGACCGTGTCGGTGGCGGACTCGACCGGACGACCGAATCCGTACTTACCACCGGAGTCGTCTCGGCGGACACCGCGAGCCGGATCGAAACCGGAGACACGTACCGACTCTCCGGCCAGTCGGTCGCGACCGTCGAGAACGTCACCGCCTACGACACCGGGAATCCGGACGAGAAACGCGTCTACGTCGGCTTCTCTCTCCGGACGCTCGGCTACGGCGATGAGTTGCGGTTCGGAACCCGAACCGTCGAGCAGGGAACTACGCTCCCGTTCGAGACGGAAACGTACGATTTCGACGCCGAGATCCTTCGGTCGGGGACGGCCGACCTCCAGTCCGAGACCGAATCCGTCATCGCTTCGAGCACTGTCGATGCCGACATCGCGCGCCAGTTGAGCGAGGGCGACACTTACCAGGTGGCCGGCCGGACGGTCGCGACCGTGGAGAACGTCACGGCCTACGACACCGACAACCCCGACCGGAAACGGGTGTACGTCGGTCTCTCGGTCCACGCACTCGGCTACGGCGAGCAACTCAGGTTCGGGACGCAGGCCGTCGAGGAAGGGATCACGCTCCCGTTCCGGACGCCACAGTACGAGTTCGGCGCGAGCGTAATCCGGACTGAAACGGCCGATCTTCAGGCTGAGACCGAATCCGTCATCGCAACCAGTACCGTCGACGCCGACATCGCGCGCCAGTTGAGCGAGGGCGACACCTATCAGGTGGCCGGCCGGCCGGTCGCGACTATCGAGAACGTCACGGCCTACGACACCGACAACCCCGACCGGAAACGGGTGTACGTCGGCCTCTCGGTCCAGACACTCGGCTACGGCGAGCAACTCAGG
>Ga0207757_100266_pt1 | contig 40125 bp, 48 predicted proteins | sample A23P3SouthBayCA_2_FD_187752 | JGI IMG/M metagenome (GOLD analysis project Ga0207757, IMG submission 187752) | Aerobic enrichment media microbial communities from Eden Landing Ponds, California, USA - A23 P3 (2) (SPAdes) | ecosystem: Environmental > Aquatic > Marine > Unclassified | place...
GTGGTTACGACGCTTCAGACACCACTACAACCACGAACGACCGAACCAAGCACTCGACGGCAAAACGCCAGCTGAGGTCATCCAGAACTAGACAGTGCCGTCATGGCCGTCAGTCACTCTGTGGAGAAGGTTTGGGGGAACCCGTTTGGTCGTCTCTTGACCCTGCTTGTTGGTGTAGGTCTCGTATTTGGAGCGGTATCTCTGTATCCGCCGATTTTCCCCGTGATTGAGTGGGCTATTCCGGTATGGTTCGTTCTTTGGGGAGTATCTCGGTTTTATCTCTACGGGATAGCAGACCCTCTCACCTCCGCTGGAGGCAGTTTGTTGATGCTCGGTGGATTCACCTTGGCCTTGCACCAACTCATACCGATGGGCGAACTCGCCGGTGCTATCGCTCATTTCATCCCGACTCTCGGTATCTTTGTAGAATTGTTCGCCGAGCATTACCGTGAACAAGATTAATTGCAGAAGCACGACAGGTACGCACATCTATTGAGCAGGTGGTTCATCTCCAGCAGTCTTGAAATCAATCACCTTATGAACTGTTCTATGACACCGTAAGTCGGTCACCAGTAATGTTGGGGCCGTACCCAACACAGTTACAGTGTTGGGCGACAGACCAACAGGTAGCGGATGCCCACAGAGCAGACCTTCCAGTATACCCATGTCGAAGCCGGGCTCGTCGAGAATGTCGTCGTCCGGCGGACTGACGATACCGAGACATACCCCTCAGGCTGGAAGTACACGCTCCATCTGGGCACACTGGAAGACCTGACGCTCGTCCGGTATGACAACGCACACGAAGACACCAAAGGGCACAACATCATACCGCAGCCGACGATGTCGATGACGTTGCATTCCCCGGAATGGAAGAACGCCTCATCGAATTCTGGACGAGTGCAGACGAGTACTGGGATGCCGTCGACAGCGGCCCGGATCGGCCCTACTGACCACAACGACCAACCAGACACTCATGACGACACTCCACATCACCGTCGGCGACCGAGAACAGCTCCGTGAGGACGCACTGCAATTCGTTCACGAAGCGGAGACGAACGAGCAGAGCAAGCACGATGAGAAGGGAGTCATTCAGTTCGGGAGTTACGACGACCTTGTCGGCAGCCTCACCCCCCTTCGCCTCGAGCTTATCCAGGCCATCGCGGCAAACAACCCCCAGAGCATGCGCGAGGCCGCCCGTCTCGTTGATCGCGATGTCTCCGATGTCCACTCGGATCTCAAACATCTGGAGGTCCTCGGCATACTCGAACTCGAAGAGGGTGGCCCCGGTGGCGCGATGCAGCCAGTCGTCCCATTCGACCGAATCGAGATGCATATCGATTACCCGCTCGTCGACGACATCGATACCACACCGGCCAGTGCGTAAACGGGCGACTGCAAGTACCCACTTCACAGCTGGCAGGGCCCACGCTACCAATAGCTTTCGTGAGTAACACCGGATGTTCCGAAAGTGACGGTCGCCTGCAAGAACGAACTCATCAGTCGAATCGTTCCGCGATATCCCGGACCTCGTCGCGGTCGTCCTGATCAGCCTGCTCGATGGCGTCCTGCATCTCAGCCACCTGGTCCTCGTCGAACACGCCGCGTAGATCACTGAGCGACCGCCCACCGATGAGCCGTGCCACGGCGTCACTGAACGACTCGTCGTCACGCTTGTGTGCTTTGATCCGTTCGTAGACATCGTCTTCGAGGCGGACTTGACGTGACATTCTTGTTGACAGCGTTATCAGTCTGTCAGAATCAACATTTGGGTGCTACAGTATGACGATAGCGGTGAGAGCTCTAATTAGAGATTATATATACATTCCAGAGAAAAACTATGACGCAGTAGTGCTGGTGTTCCTGTTCGGTCCAGTAAATGGAATATCTATGTCGAGACCATCGTAGGCTATCATCGGCTCCTTTGCTTTGCCCGGCCCGTCGCTTTGGAAATCGCTGAGCTGGATCAGTAATAAGTACTCCACTCGTTCAATGAGAGAAAATCGTCGATAGTCCGTTCGGGTTCGAGAGTTAATCGATCAGGTATTTGAGAGAAGAGCAACCGCGTCCACACACATCGCATAATGCGCCTGCACCCCCACGGGGGTACTCTCGTCATGTCATGTACCGCGCCCGCGCGAAAAATGTCGCCGATCACCGCGAAATCGGTACGGGGACCTGTTTCCGTCGGTCCGACCCCCTGGATTCGTCCTCGAAAATAGATACGTTTCAAAGAGGAGCTGACTCGGGTTTGACTAGTCCGTGAGAACGACGACACAGCTGTAGCCGGGGCCAGCCATCGGCGGGCCAACGTTCACACCGACACACCCCCTGCCACCGTAGCTGCATCATGGTCTGCTTCGGAGAGATAGCACCGGAACGATGGCCGTCTGTAACTGGTGTTTGGTGCTCTCGCCCGTCATCTGACCGAATGCGAGGCCGGTAACCAACGCACCGATGACGGCATAGATGATGTTGGCCTTCAGCTTTTCGAGGTATCCCTGTATCATGAGTATGTGCTGACGTCCCGACGCTTGCGGCCGATGGACGGCCCAGCATCATGGCGACGGACGCCGTACCGATAGCTATTGAATATCGGAATAGAAATGTTTAGTTGCCACAATACAATGACCTTCCACTTAGATATTGTCGTGTGCCAAATACAATTACATGGATGTCCTGTCCATTCTCCTATACGTGACTACATCACAGTCGCAGTCGGTCGATGGACCGGCTGCGTCGCTATCCACGCTAGAACAGGGCATCGTCGCCCTCATCGGGATTACTGCACTGACACACATCTATCCAGGTGTCACTGAGGGTGCGCCGCCGCTCGTACTCGCTGGGCTCGGTTTTCTCGGCGGTGCAGCGTTGTACGTTCGAGGCATTCGTAGACAGGCGCTCGCAATCGCTGCGATACCGTACACAGCAGTACAGATACCGCTGTGGTTCGTCATAAAAGCTGGCAACTACACCCTCATCGGCTACGTTGACAAGGCCGTTCAGGTGGTCCTCGTCCTTGCCCTCATTACCTTGGTCATCCGACAACTCCGCGACTGAGCAGCTGTTGGGCTCAGCCGGTCACTCTGTCATCGAACCAGACATCAGCCGAGATGACTGTCGACGCCCGGGCTGGGACCTGCCCGGGCCCCGCTGATGATTAGCGTCACGTTCCACCGGACGGTGAGTACTGCCCGACTGATATCAACTGTCTCACTGAGCCGATACTTGCGGAGGAACTCGACCTGGAGCTTGGACCTCAATCGGCTGTCCCAAGACCACCGGAGGGGTTTTCAATCATCTCGCGCAGGTCCAGATGGACATGACCGGCTCAGGGATCGGACTGCGCGCACTCCGATGAAATCTCGCCGTACCGTTGGAATCTGATACTGCGTGTATTTGTGGGACGTTCACGTTGGAAGCAACAAACCAGAGTGCCTGTCTCGGTGAGAGACACGTCACTACGCGAGAAGTCCAGAAGCCACGCGGCATCGCAAAGATTCATACTAAACAGCTGTTTCACGAGTTCAAATATTTGCTTTGCAGCAGCTGAAGCTGGTCATCATCTACGATTGCAGAATCACTGACAGAGCCTCACCGGGTGTCGGCTGGACAGGTCTCCATGCCGAGTACCGAGTAGAGGCCACAGAAACCGGTCAGTCCAGTCATAAGAAGTATCACTGCGCCGAGCCCCAGAACAGGAGCTGCCAGTAGCGGGAGCGGGAGTGTGCCCGCCAGTACCGCTATCGACACGAATCCGGCGATGGCACCGAGCCCAATTCTGATGCGCTTGTCCGTAGCACCGACGTTTTTATTCATACTGGTAGTTAGCACTGGAGACGTAATATTCTTTTTATTGTGCAATACAAGCAAGATACCTATCCCTATTTGTAGCCGCCAGCGAGCGACGATGCTTGGATCGTTGCGACACTGCTACTGGGCGGTCACGATGCCGCACCCATATTTGTCGCGACCATATCAATAAATCGAACATAATACCACTTCTAGATGCTTGCCGTACTGTTTACGGACTCTGGGAATCTTCTGGCCGAATTACTATGAGTCGATAGGTAACTGATCCGCGCATTAGATTGCACCACCTGTACAAACCGCTTGGCGATTACTGGGTGCTGTGAATCTATACACCGAAGATTGAGATTTTCGACGGTTGTGGACCGCTCGGGCTTATACACCGACCTGTTCCCAGTGTCGGACCAGCGCGACACCGAACCCAAGGACGATGGCGCCGACTCCCAGCTGTCGACCAACGGTTCCGAATTCACCATTTTGGATGGCGACGAGGCCCCGAGTTATCATAACAGCGGTCACTACTACTACGAGCAGGAGTACTGCGCGGCGAGTTTCCATATCAAGATAGAACCCACTTGCCCAGTAAACCGCATCCTTGTCGCTCGACAAAACGAGAGCTAAGCTTCTTTCGACGCTATCTATATCTAGAGTTCGGTCCGCAGGGGAATCCGGTTTCACACCATGATCGATCCAGTCATCGCAAGTCGGCTCCAGTTCGCAGTCACGACCATCGTTCACATTATCTTCCCGGTGATGAGCATGGGGCTCGCCCCATTTCTGATCTACTTTACATGGAAGAACATCCGGACTGATGAGCCGATCTACGAGCAGTTGCGTCGCTTCTGGACCAATATTTTCGCCATCTCCTTTGTCGTCGGCACCGTCACCGGTATTGTCCTCGAGTTCGAGTTCGGGACCAACTTCGCTGCGTTCGCGACGGCAGCTGGTGAGCTGTTCGGTGGTCCGCTCGCTATCGAGGGAATGATGGCGTTCATGCTCGAAGCCACTTTCCTTGGCGTGTTCGTCTTCGGCCGTGACCGGGTCGGCGACAAACTTTATTTCCTCTCCAGTGTCGCTGTTGGGGCGGGGACGTGGCTATCAGCAGTGTGGATTCTTATCGCAAACTCATGGATGCAGACCCCACGTGGGTATGAACTCGTCACGGAGAACGGCCAGATGGTTGTCCATCTCGTAGACCCGATGGCAGCGTATCTAAACCCCCGCTTTGGGTATATGTTCGTCCATATGCAGAATGCAGCTGTTGAGTCTGTGGCGCTGTTCATGACTGGTGTCGGTGCCTACTACGTGTTCCGGCACCACGTTTGGGGCTATCCCGTAGAGAACCCGCAGTTCTGGGAGGCAACGCTGAAAATCGGTCTCGTGGCCCTGCTCATCACCGCGCCACTGCAGGTGCTACATGGCGATATGTACGGTCGTCACGTCGCCGAGACCCAACCGCAAAAGTTCGCCGCGATGGAAGCCGTCTGGGAAACCGAGTCGTACGTCCCGGAGTACATCGTCGCTGTGCCGACGAGCGTTGACGGATTCACGAATCCTCGAGCGAAGGAGCTGTTCGGCATCGGCATCCCCGGAGGGGCATCGTGGCTGGCCAGTGGAGGTGATCCGACGGCCGAGATACGTGGGTTGAATGATTTTGAGACGGAGGCCCCGCCCGTCGCCATCGTTTTCTGGGCGTTCCGCGCGATGGTCGGACTGGGCTTTTGGTTCATCCTGCTAGCGTTCTGGGGTGGCTACCGCTGGTACAAGGGTCAACTGTTGGAGGACGGCCTGCTACACAAGGCGCTAATGGGGTCGTCATTGCTTGGTATCGTCGCTGTCGAGTTGGGCTGGATTGTCACTGAAGTTGGCCGCCAACCCTGGGTGATTCAGGACGTGATGCGGACTAGTGCGGGCGTTTCCCCAGGCCTGACCGGCACAGAAGCCACGATTACACTCATCGGGTTCGTGGGCGTTTACACTGCATTGTTGGGACTGTACACTTACGTTGTCTGGCGTATCATCCGGAACGGCCCGCCCGACGGCGACGACCTGCGAGTCAATCGTGAGAGAGCGCCGGCCCAAGAACAGGAGACGCCAGTAGCGGGGGTGGCCGACGATGATTAGCCTCGAATCACTGACGGCCGGCCCGCTCTTTGGACTTCCACTGCCGGAACTGTGGTTCATACTACTGTTTGTCATGTTGGCCACGTTCCTGTTTCTTGACGGATTCGACTTTGGAGCCGGCGCGATATTCGCGTTGCTGGAGTCCGAAGATGAACGTGAAACAGTGCTAGCGGCTATCGGGCCCTTCTGGGACGGTAATGAAGTGTGGCTTGTCGTTTTCGGCGGGGCACTTTTTGCCGCGTTCCCGCCGGCATATGCCGGTCTCTTTAGCCGGCACTACCTGCTGATGTTTGGTATTCTGGGCGCGCTTATCCTGCGTGGCCTTGCTCCTGAAATGTATGAACAGCGCCACGACGCACAGTGGCAACGATGGTGGGGCCGAGCCTTCGTCGTCGGCAGCATCCTCGCTCCGTTCCTACTTGGTGTGTTCGCCGGTAACTGGCTCGTCGGCGCCACTGCGTCACTGACGCTTGTCGGCCTCGGCGTCGGTGTCACGCTGACGCTACTGACGGTCGTCTCTGGGGCAGCGTTCCTCCAACTGAAGGCCCGCAAACGACTCCCCGAGGCGGTGACTATGTACGGATCGGTGGCGGCCGGTGGCTATCTGATCGCCGTTATCATTACCCTTGGTATCCTCGCTGTGCGGCTTCCGGATGGCATCTCGGTACTGTTAGACCCCGGTATCATCGTCCTTGTGGGAGCCACCATCGGACTTGCAACTGGCTACGTCGTGGCGCTCCGGCAAGAGCAGAGTCTTCGGGCTCTCGGGATGGCGGCAATCATGACTTACGGTTTCGTGACTGTTGTCGCGATACTCATGTACCCAGCCATCGACCCAGCAACGGGGGCTACCGTCCAGGACACCATTGTCTCGACGCTGCCACTGAACCTGATGACCATCGGCGCGTCGCTATTGTTGCCGCTGGTCGCTATGTATTTCATTGTGCTGTACTCAGCCTTTAGCGGTCCCATCACCCCTGAGGAGGGATACTGACCGTGGCCAAAGACAGCGCGTTGCAGCCTCTGTTGCTGTCGCGTACCGTCATCACCTGGGTTGAGGTCGTTACAGTCGGTTTCGCCGGAGCGGCGCTGGGTGGGGCAGTCTCGGGACCACCGCAGCTCATTGTCTATCTAGCGACGGTCCTCGCCTCGGTAAGCGCGCTGCTGTACAACATTGACAAGCTGATACGGCAACGTATCGCCGAGCGTCAGTAAGCTATCGTCACCCGTGGCCGTCGGTCAGTTCGTCCGTCTGTCCCGGAGTGCAGCGTTCTCGCGACGGAGCCCGATAGCGAACAGCAGTATCGCACTCGGGATGAATAGGAGTGCCCCGAGCACCGTGACCGTGTCGTCGGTACGCAGTCCGTACGCGACAGCGACGGTGGCGATTCCGGCCGTGAACAGGGCAGGTATACAGATACGGCAGCCGAGGACACGACGTCGCAGAGTGTTTGCCAGCGACATACAGAATTACGTTGGCACCAGAAACGATTGGATGATGGGTTGTCGAGAGACAACGATAGCTGCATGATGTGTATCAGGCTCCACGTAGCCTTCGAGTCTTGATACCATGCTGGCTAAGGACACGACCGGGTGGTTGTGCGCGTCGGAAAGTCCTCATTCCGCCGATTGGAACGCGGCAAATCGAGACGACCACTCTTAGAAAATCCCGGATGCTATACGGGGAATGGTGGCGCTGCGGGGTTAAGCGCACCGTCAGCAACCATAGAATAAATCGGGAACCCGTAGGCAATTGCGACGAGGACAACAGCGATGACAAACCAGAGCTTGACACTGTCGAGTACCCGCGGGCTGTCGGCGGGCCCAGAGATAGGCTCGGGGAGATGGCTGTCGACTCGAAGTTGACCGCGGCCGCGCTCGGCCAGCCAGGTCCCGACCATCACGACGACGAACATGAGCGCCCCGAGCGTCAGTAGCGTCCCGCCGATAGCAATCTGGAGACGCATCTCAGACATTGATCCCAACACCGGTACAAAGTCGAACTGCTGATACTGTGGTTCGGCGGTCCGCCGGGGGACGCCGGCGAGTCCCGCACGATGCATCGCGTTCGACATCAGTCCCATCCCGATGAACCAGATGTAGGGCTGTACCTGCGCGATGCCGTAAAACTGGAGCCGTTTCCCGGTAATCTGTGGGTAGAGCCAGTAGCTAATCGCCATCATCGTCAGGGCACTGGCCGTCCCAACGGTGAGGTGGAAGTGGCCGGGAACCCACAGCGTGTTGTGGATGAGGGAATTGATGTTCATTCCGGCGTTGATAATGCCGGAAAAGCCGCCGGCGGCGAACATCATGCCGGCCAGCGCACAGCCGGCAAAGGCCGGGTTCCCCCACGGAAGCGCCTTCAGCCAGCCCAGATAGCCGGTCCCGCCACGCTGGCGAGCGCCGTACTCCATGCTCGCAACGACGGTGAACGCGGTGAGGAAGCTCGGCAGCAACAGGAACATCGTGTTGGTCATGGCGATAAATTTGAATCCTTCCGGCACGCCGGGATCGGCGTACTGGTGGTGGAAGCCGACCGGCGTCGAGAGGATGAGAAAGAGTATGAACACGACTCGTGCGAGCGGGTCACTGAACAGCCGTCCGCCGGAGAGCTTCGGGAGGACGGTGTACCACGCGAAGTACGCCGGCATCAGCCAGAAGTAGACGACCGGGTGGCCGAAAAACCAGAACAGCGTCCGCGTCAGCAGTGGGTCCACGCTCTCAATGAGGCCGAGTGAGAGTGGGAGCAAGAATAACAACACTTCGACGGCGACGCCGAGCGTGGCAATGTACCACATTAGCATCGTCGTCAGTATCATGAACATCTGGAGCGGAATACGCTCCCCAGGGTTGTCCTGCCGCCAGTGGTAGTAGGCACGTATCCAGTCGGCTCCAGCAAGCCACGTCCCAACGAGCCATGCCGCCAATCCGGCATAAAACAGCGGATGGGCTTGCAGCGGCGCGTAGAACGTGTATAATACGTCTGCGGAGAACGGAATTTGGCCGACCAACCCGCCGAATATGGCTGTTGCCGTCATCACCGCACCGGAGAGCATGAGCAGGAACCACGCCAAAGAAAACCGCGGCGAGGGGAGTTCCCTGCCGAGGCTTCGGCTCGTGCCCCAGGTGAAGATGCCTGTCAAGAAGAAGATGGTAAAGAACAACGCGAGCAAGACGCCGTGGCCTGTCAACACGGAGTAGTAATCTGCCGAACTGATCACGCCTCTGAAGACATTCGTTCGGTGGAGAGCCTGAACAATACCCAGGAGCGCACCGATAGTCAGTGCAGTAAACGAAACCCCCATCGAGAGGCGAGTGATGCGCGCAGCGTTGGGGAACTTGTGGATAAAGGCGAGGCGATCCGACAGTTGTGCCGTGTCGCTTTCGTAGGCTTGGGGCTGCTCTGACTTGTGTGGATGTGCCATCTCAGTTCACCTCGGTCTGGTTAAACTGCGCGGCCGGAACGACGTCCAACGACCCTTCCATCGTGTGATGGCCGCTTCCGCAGTACTCATTACAGACGAGGCCGTACTCGCCCGGTTCATCGAACTTGACGGTGACGGTCGCCACCTGCCCGGGGACAGCCATCGTGTTGATGTTTGTGCCAACGACCTCGAAGCCGTGGACCACGTCCGTGCTTGTCACGTGGAACGTGACGGTGCTGTTAGCCGGGACACGGACTGGGTCGCTTGTCCCGGGAACGAACAGGAACTGCTTCGCTTCGATATACACGTCGTAGTGGCCCGGTTCGCTGCCGTTGTACACACCCGGCTCTCGGAAGTTCTCGCTGGCCGTGGCGTCTGTGGGGTCGACCTGGCCACCAGTGTCATCAACCATCCCGTAGCCGGCGCCGACAGCGCCATAGGTCACAGTTCCGATGAACAGGACAATCATCGCGAGCGCGGCCACCAGCCACAGCCGTTCGAATCTGTGGACGTGCATATTATCCCACCACCGATGGCCCGTTACCGAGGAATTCGACGAAGTACATGAACAGCCACATCAGCGAAATGACCACGAAGTACAGCACGAGTAGCAGTCCGGTCCCGACAGGGTCGAACGCGTCGTGTTCGACCGACTCTGTCTCGCGTTGTGGGACTTCGGACTCGAACATCTGTCCACTGTGTGGGTTAGCGACTTGCTCTTCGGTGGGCGTGGCGGGAGAAAACGACGGCTCCGGTCTGTCTCGCCAGCTAAGTAGATATACCGCGCCGATAGTGAGCCCAGTAAGCCCCAGTGCCACTGCCGTGACGACGAGCCCGGACCCGCTACCTCCGCTTGCGGTGGCAGCGCCCGCTTCCTGTGCGTTTACAACACCGACGGACACGAGTGCGGCCATTGACGACGCCCCTCGGAAGGCCACTCTGCGGACGCGTCGACAGCCAGACAGTCCGTCGTGTCCGGATGTTGACCTCGCGGTGCCTGATCGAACCTCGGTAGTATCCATACTGTTTCGGCTTCTTTGCCCCGATGGAATTGTAACCACTCTTGTCACAGGACAATGCCGCGACCACTGGCGGTTAACCGCGGTGCTGAGCCGTCGTCAGAACGACAGTGTCTGATAAGATGAGCGCGGCGAGTCGCTCCCTCACTGGATCACCCCAGCGGCTGGTAAATGGGAATTGACGGGTGTGGGACTGACAGACCGAAAATTATCAGTCCATGCGACAGTGGTAGATACCCCAGAACGAGGAACACCACCCCGAGCGCGCGATGCAGTCTGGACTGAAACCGCGGGGAGATCGAGTTGAACGCGACACCGTACCCGAACACCGCAGGGACGGTTCCGAGTCCAAGCACGGACAGTGCAAGCGCGCCATGGGTCGGTGACCCGATAGCGAAGGCGTACAGAAACGCCGGATAAAGGAGCGGGCACGGAAGAATACCGTGCACCGCACCCAAGGCGATGATACGCGGACCGCCGACCCACTGGTCGACGTGCTGGTGCAATCGCGTGCTGAAACGCCATAGCAGTGATCCAGACCCGAAACTCGTAATAGCGCCCGTCGCCGTGCCAGTCCGGAGGTACAGGCCCCCGGTCACCATTATAAATCCCCCAACAGCGATTCCGGCGACTGCCCGAAAGCTATCTGCCAGCGCAACGACTGCTGCAGTGTCATAGACGATGGTCCCGAGCAGCCCCATGAGTGCGCCGAGAAACGCGTAGCTCACTGTTCGCCCGAAGTTGAACAGGAGGTGCTGGCGGATCTCTGCCCAGGCAACCGGTCCGTCGTCTCCTAACTGGTCGGCATACAGGGTAACGAGCGGGCCGCACATCCCCAGACAGTGTGCGCCGCCGAGGAGCCCAACCAAAGCGAAGACGACAAGGCTGACATCGCCGCTCACCACTCCCGTGCCGTGGCCACCGGACATCATCGTATTCGAGCGACTACACGCTTGAGAGTAGTGAGATCATCCGTGCCGAACATGACCCGAACGGCAGCCACGATGAGAATCGTATTGATGACTGCCAGGAGTGCGACTGGTTCGAGAACGACCACGAACGCCACGACGAACGGAATTGCCAGAAGCCCGATGAGGGGCAACCACGAGACAGGCATCGAAGGCATACTAGACAGTCCTATTTTCTGTGAGTTAACCTTCTACTTGTCCTGTGACAAGCTCAGATAACAACAGGGGATGTAGGGCCCCACTCTCGCTACTTCTGCCCGGTTGCTACGGGGGCAGCGACGAGATTCCCCCACTCAGTCCACGCCCCATCGTAGTTCCTGACAGACGAATAGCCGAGTAGTTCAGATAACACGAACCACGTCAGCGACGAGCGCTCGCCGATCCGGCAGTAGACAATCACGTCGCAGTCGCTATCGATGTCATGGTCACGGTAGAGCTCAGTGAGTGCTGGACGAGATTTGAACCGGCCGTCAGAGCGGAGGTTCTCTGACCAGACGATGTTTGTTGCGCCGGGAATGTGGCCGCCTCGCTGTGCGGATTCCGCCATCCCCGGTGGCGCGAGAATCGTACCATCGTACTCGTCTGGGAGTCGGACATCGACGAGCGCGGTCGGCTTGGATAGCGCTCGCTGCACATCGTGGCGGTACGCTCTCACGCGCTCGTATGGGCCACCCGGCCGATACGACCGTGGCGTGTACGACGGTACAATATCGCTTGTCGGCCGCCCGGACTCAAGCCAGTGTTTCCGGCCCCCATCGAGGAGATATATGTCCTCATGGCCGTAGTACGTGAGCATCCAGTAGAGGTGTGCCGCAAACCAGTTTGAGCTGTCCCCGTAGAGAACAAGTGTCGATTTATCAGTGATGCCGCGTGTACCAAGGAGGTCTGAGAGTGCCTCTTGCGAGGGGATATCGCGCCGGGTTTGATGCTGGAGATGTTGTCGCCAGTCGATCGAAACTGCACCGGGGATGTGCGATTCAGCATAGAAGTCGGTGTTGAGGTCAACCTCAATGAGCCGTAGGTCCGGAGTATCAGACGCGACGGTATCGAGTCGACGTTCAAGCCAGTTGGGCGTGACCAGCGCGTTGTTCTTGATCCGCTGTGGCTGATTCGGTTGTACACTCATGGTGGGTCCCAGTCCGGTCAGTTGTAGTGGTGTCGTGTCTACTGGTATTTAAACTAAAGACATAGTTCTACCCGTGAGGCCTGATGACTGTATAAAGAAGACAGCGACTGGTAACATGGTGTCAGACTGGCTACCAAGCTTCGGCAAACGCTAGCAGGTCAATACCAATAATGAAGAGAATTACTAATAGCGCTATCGCAATAACGACCTTGACGAACCACGGAAGGGAGTCATCAGCGGCAGTGTTGCTCATATGAATGTATTTTTGCCGTGAGAGCCTGTATTTTACCTTGTCTTACGACAACCGTGCGAGGCGATGGATACGGTATCAGCGTATACGCTACCCCATACGCCTCAGAAGCGAACAACGAGAATCGAAATTGACTGTACTATCCACACTCAAAATGGTATAGATGCGGGAGTTTGTCTTCGAGATCCGGTACGACGACGGTGTTGACAAGCTCATGGATCTGTTCATCGAGACACCGGAAGCCCGTTCGACGACGTTCCTCTGTTCGATGGGTAACGCGCAACTCTGGCGGTTAGACCGAATAACGGGCCCCACATCGGTCGTCGAAGATGCGACGGCGCTGTTAACGGATTCAGAGTACGACCAACTGAGTATCAGCGACCGCACCTGTGGTGGTCGCCACTACAGTGATGTGCTCGAAGCCGGCTCCCAGCGAAGTCTCGTCTACAGCTACTTTGAGGATCTTGTCCACTGCGACTCGGTCCCAACAATTACTAACCGGTATATAAATGGTGCCCTACTCTTTGAGATTATCAGACAGAAGAGCACCGAGCGCTGGCGCATCCTCATGGAGAATGATAAAAAAGTCGGTATGCTATACGACACACTGGGTGGCCTGCTGCAAGAGGGGCTGTCTTTCCATTTCCAACACGTCAATGATGCCACCGGTCCGATACTTACACTGTTCGACTCCGTTACTATTCAGCCTGAACGGAGCCGAGTGCTGGAACTAGCCGCTGAAAAGGGGTACTACGAGACACCGCGCCAAACGACTCTTGATGAGCTCGCAGCAGAACTCGATTGGCCGCGCTCAACGGTTTCTTACAGGCTGCGTAAAGCCGAGGCTTCACTCGTTGAAGCGTATATTTCAACGATGTGATGCGCCCCAAGCGAATGAGTATTAAACACCATAATCCGGCGCGTCAATACCTGACAGTTTCGGTATCTCTACTTTCCCTGAGCGGCTCGGACGCGCGTGAACTCTCTTTTACACCACTGAGAGTGATAAACTAGTATATACAATCTGACAAAAATACAGATCGAAACTCGTCGACCTGTGCCTCAGCTTTCGCTGTACTCCGTCTCGAATCCCCGAAATTCCGTCCGGTGTGCCTCCTCATCCCCGAGAATTTCCACTGCCAGGTCCTCCGTGACTGGGTCGTCAGCCTCGCGGGCGAGGTCGACAAGTTCTCTGTACGTCGAGATCGCGTCCGCTTCTGCATCAAGGACTCCTCTGATGACCGCTAGCACATCAGTTGAATCTTCCGGGGGCTGCAGACTTTCCTGCTGGGCAGTGAACTCGGCTGAACCGGGTGGCCGAGCGTCAAGTTGTTTCAGCCGCTGTCCCAGTAACTCTGCATGTGTAAGCTCTTCCAGAATATCTTCCTCGAGACTCTCTTTGATTTCTTGGGCTCGAACACCATCGAGAACAATTGAATTCGTCCGGTAATTCATGACCGTCTCCAGTTCTTCTAAATATGCATCTCGGAGTACACTGATCACTTCATCTGTGGTCGATGTCATCACCTATTACTTGGGGCATAGGCTAATCAGAGTCGGGTTGGCCTGTGACAACTAGAAATTCGCGGTCTAATTTTCTGCTATTGAGGACTGTCCGGATTCTGTGTCCGGAAAACAACTAACCAACTGCAACGAGGTTATACCGACCAATGTTGGTTAGATCAGGTCAACACGCCAACGCTCGTCGCCGATTCCGACCACAATCACACGGTCAGGCCCGAGCTTGTCGCGGACTTTCTGAGAGAGTGGACAACCCCATCCTATGAGATATTGAGATGAGCTATCGGCAGAATACGGAGGTCTAAGTAGCCAACACTCTCCTTCGCAGATATAAAATGTATCGCTATCGCTGAGGAGATAGCAGAGTCTTTCCAACGGAAGCCGATTGATTTTGTCGCCGAAGCTGACCTACAAGTCGCCCTCGTCGAGGCACTTCGTACACGCCTGTCACCAGTCGAGACGTACACGAGCGAGCAGGTGTTCCCTGGGCCGACCATTCGAACCTACTCGGATCGGCCGAAAGCGCAGTCCGTCGTTCGGTCCTACGAGCCGGGGACGACGGTCCAAGCGTATGTCCAGCCGTCAGCTCCGAGCAACGCGTTCCTGATCAGGGAGCGGACCCCATGGCCGACACGAGCGCTCGCCGTCGGGAGCGGCCTGCTCGGCCTCGTCGTGCTCGCCGGACTGGGGGAGAAACGTCCGGGGCAACACGAGCTCCGCCCGGAGCACGAGGTGCGGTCGCCGCCGTCCCGAACATGGGTCGAACGCAACGATGAAAGGCTCCGTCGGCTGTCGAAATGGGCACTCCTCGTCTGCTTCGTAGCGTTCTGGCTCTCGATGGTCGGGTTAGCGTTCGGCATCCTGAGCCTGAGCGAGGGGTCGACACGGACGGTCGAGGCCGACCTCCTCGGTCGGTTCGTCATCGTCGACCAGCGCCGATTGCCCCTCGTCCTGGCCGCCGTCAGCGAGCAGCGACGGGTCTTTCTCCGGCGACTCGGCTTCGAGCTGCTCGTCGAACCACTGGAACTCACGGTCTAGCATGCCGTCGCGTTCGAGGTTCCACGGGTCGCCGTCCTCGACTTTCGGGCCTTCGAGCCAGGACTGAACGATGTTCCAGACGAAGATGAGCTGACCAACAAGCAGGATGACTGCGCCCACCGTCGCCAGCTGGTGGAACGTCGCCACCTGCGTCAGCGGCGCGATAGCGCCGTCGAACTCGTAGGTGGCGTAGCGCCGCGGCATGCCCAAGTACCCAAGCGCCAGCATCGCGAAGAACGTGATGTTGGTCCCGACCATCGAGAGCCAGAAGTGGGCCTTCCCGAGGGTGCGCTGGTACATCCGACCGGTAAACACCGGGAACCAGTAGTAGATGCCCGCGAATGCCCCGAATCCGAGAGCGCCCATCACGATGTAGTGGAAGTGGCCCACGACGTAGTAGGTATCGTGGAGAATCAGGTTAACGGGTATCGAGGCGAGGAACACGCCGGTGACGCCGCCGATGATGAAGTTCGAGACGAAGCCGATACAGAACAGCATCGGCGTTGTCAAACGCAGGCGGCCGTTCCACATCGTCGTGATCCAATTGAATGTTTTCACCGCACTCGGTATCGAGATAGCGATGGAAACGGCCATGAACGACGCCCGGAGCCGCGGGTCCATACCCGTCGAGAACATGTGGTGGGCCCAGACGCCGAACGAGAGGACGCCGATGGCCAGCGTCGAGTAGACGACGAACTTGAAGCCGAACAGCTTCCGGCCGGAGAACTTCGGCAGGATGAGGCTCACGAGTCCCATCGGCGGCAGAACGAGGATGTACACCTCGGGGTGGCCGAAGAACCAGAACAGGTGCTGCCACAGCAGCGGGCCGCCGCCCTCGACGGCGAAGAACGTCGTCGAGAGGTTCCGGTCCAGCAACAGCATCACGATGGCGCTGCCCAGCAGCGGGAAAGAAAAGAGGATGAGCGCCGATTGGGTGAGAACCGTCCACGAGAAGATATCGAGGTTCGCCCAGTTGACCTCACCGTCGCGTTCGGTGAAGATGGTCGCGATGAAGTTGATCGCCCCCATCGTCGCCGCGACCCCTGAAAGATGCAGGCCGAGCAACATCAGGTCGACGCCGGGGTTGGTCTGCTCAACCGACAGCGGGGTGTACATCGTCCAGGCCGTGCGGGCCGGCTCGATCATGTTCTCGGTCATCGGCGCGAGGAAGAAACCCGCCCAAATGAGCAGCGCCGCGGGCGGGAGCAGCCAGAACGCGATGGCGTTGATACGCGGGAACGCCATGTCGTCGGCCCCGATGAGCAGGAGGATGAAGTAGTTCGCGAACGCTGCGATGATCGGCGTCCCGAACAGGAACAGCATCGTGATGCCGTGACTCGTCAGGATGGAGTTATACGCGTTCGTTCCCAGTATTGCCCCTCCCGGGACGATGAGCTGGATGCGAATGAGCATCGCCATGATGCCACCGACGGCGAACGCGATGATGGCGTACAACCCGTACAGTAGCCCGATGTCCTTGTGGTCGACAGTCGTTAGCCAGCGAATGATACCTGCGGGCTTTTCGCGGTTGATGACGGCCGTCTCGTCGCCGGTGACGGCCCCGCCGCCAGCCAGCGGCGTATAGGACCGCCAGTTCTCGACAAGGGTGAGAAGGCCGACGATACCGACGAGGAGGACGGCCATCAGCCCCGTCAACACAATATCTCCAACAGGCATGTGCGAAATAGAAAGCCGGATGTGGTATTTTTCTGCAGGTTATACGTATAACATAGTTATACCGGATTTATAATATTTCGTGAGTTCCTGACCCTTTTGAACAGTACAGGAAATGCTGCGGAGGATTGTAATGCGCCGAAAGATAAGTCGCGGTCAGTACTAGTCCATCTTCTGGACCAGCGATTCGTCATCCCAATACTTGGGGGAAGGTTGGTGGCCGATTCACGCGTTGTATTCAGCACAGACAAGTTAACAGATTTCGAAAAGGTTCTTGAACGCTGTGAGGCCCCAATCGCAAGCGATGGTGACGATTTGTTGGATGGACGCGAATCACCGGACGACATCGCCCTAAATCGGAATCGTTTGGTTATCGAACGAAAGAAATTGATGTGATAAACAGATTTGGAGAGTAGAAGGTTTCTGTGACGTTAATTCGGCCGTATTCACTGATACGGGCGCTGAGGGCGCTCGCTCCAGTGGCGAACGAATTCCTTTATTGGGCTTCTGGTATCCGATTTCGAGGGCTGAGAAACGGATAGTTGTCAGCCTCTCGGTTGGTTTGCAGGCGCATGCTGCATACAGAGGTTGTATGCAGCACTTGGGTTTAAAAATCATCTTCAGTCACTATATCAATAGAGTGGCTACAGTGCGGTTCCCTGTTAGATTGGGCACCGGTCAACGCGACCTGCTTGGCGGTGGTCACTCGCTTGGAGTAGACTGGTACTGACCAATGAGAATTGTCCCGACACGGGCAAGAGTGTAGATCCCCGCCGTAGCGCCGGCAAACGGCAACACGGCACTCCAGACAACATCGGCCCGCTGTGCGAACTCATAGACGAATCGTAACGGGTCGAGCCGAAGCGTCTGAATCAGGAACGCAACAAGACTCAAACCAGTTACCAAAACGAGCGCAATCGTGAGCCAGAATACGAAAATGCCTGTGATAACGACTCCCTCCCGAATCGCCCAACTCAACCGCTGCCAAACGTCACCTGAGAGCGCGTCTGATGCCATAACTGGGGTTCCAGTGCATTTCACTAAAAATTGAATCAAGCTACAAAACCGGTTTGAGCCACCCGGAGATAGGTTTCTACCTCAGAATACGCGCCCTATTCACCTATGGAAACGCTGCTCCCTAGACAAACCACTGTTTTCGACAAAAGAGACTTGACCCAGCAGGATGTGCGACGGATGGCCGGCCGGTGACCCAAAGTATTCCTCATCGACGGCCTCCTAGATATCAGGTGAGTGGGCGTCGGTTCCTTATTACGTCGGGATGTCTGCCCGGCCGCAGTAAGGAACCCGAAGCGATCAGCCTACGCCGCGGAGTGTCGGCATCTAAGACACTCCGAAGTTCGTCTTTCCAGTGGTGAAAATCTGTACAATAACAGAGAATGTTTGGCCGATGCAACAGTAGCAAGGGCCGATGCCCTCCACGTTCACCGATACCGACAGCTACCCCACTCGACGGCAGGCTCTTGCAAGCATTGGCACAATAGCCGCCAGCGCTCTCAGTGGTTGTGGCGGACAGCTTCCTGGAACCACGCCGACACGGCTTGATGCCGAAACGACAGTCGAAACCGACACCGACCCACGTGTTCTGTGGGAATATCCACCGCGAGAAGGTGACGTGGATGGGATCGGATACGCTGCAGTCGAGGTCGACCGGATCATACAGAGCGGCGGCCAGCGTCCCCAGATGCACCTCACATTCAATTCAACTATCGGTGGAATCGCGTCTAGCTCACCATATGAAGGGTACCAACCTGATTGGTTCCGGTTTCGTATTTGGCCACCGACGGCATATGAAGGACGTATCAGTCACGAAGTACGGGTTTCACCACCGGGCCAGTGGGAGGAGTTCTCCACGTACTACGATATACAAAGCTCTGTCCGCCGGACCTCTGTGGAACTCCGAAACGTCCACACTCAAGGGACGATTCAAATTCCTGCTGTGTTTGACCCGGGAGCAGCACCCCTTCCTGAGCGGTTGCATTGCTCATTTATAGTCCAAGCGTCCCGTCCTGGTTTCTTCGGCGAGACAGTTCGCGTAGCCGGGCAGGATACGCTTCCTCTCGGTAATGAATAGTGGCCGGTTTATTCTGGAACGCTGTGGGAGATATTCACTCCGTATTGACTGGGATTGCTGAAGCCTGTCACGAGTTTAGAAGGTCCTTATCAGAAGGATTTCAGACGTAGGACATCATCCGGGCCTGCTGGGCCTCTTCAGGATCGGGAACGAGGTCGTAGCGCTCCAGTGTCGATTCAGACCCGTCCTGATCCTGTTTGAGCCCCTCGAAAACGAGTTCCGGTGAGACCTCCAGAGTGTGAATATACGACCGCCCACCGGCCCGACCGAGGTTCCGTTCATCGCGTTCGAGCAAGCCATAGAGGCGGATCGAGTCAAGGAAATCGTTGACCCGGCGCTTCGAGCGAGGTTCGTAGCCACACACCTGACAGATGTTCTCATAGACCTGGTAGATGTTCTTCGCACGGGGAGAGGCTTCGTCGTCGATGTTGAGGAAGGCCGTCGCGAGCAACGCGAGTTTCATCTGCGAGGTGAGTTGTTCGCGAACGATTGTGAGGACACGCTGTTCCTCGACGCGGCTGCCAGCCTCTTTGACGTGGGCTTTGGTGACCTGCCCGGCGTCCTGTTTGCGTGCGATATTCCCAGCCGTTTCGAGCAGGTCAAGCGCCTCGCGAGCGTCGCCCTGTTCCTGGGCAGCCCGGGCAGCACACAGTTGGATCACACCCTCGTCGATGATCCCATCTCGGAACACGAGATCGGCGTAGTGCTGGAGGATATCAGTGAGTTCAGTGGCATCATATGGTGAAAAGAAAATTTCGTACTCACAGAGCGTGCTCTTGACCCGCGGGTCCAGCGAGTCTTTGAACATGTGGTTGTTCGAGATGCCGATGACGCCGACGCGGGTGTCCTCCAGTGACCCCATCTTGCGGGCCCGGGGGAATTCATACAGGAGTTTATCGTTGTCCGCGCCGAGCATATCAATCTCGTCCAGGACAACGACGACGTCACCCTCGAGGTCATCGAGCTCGTCGTACAGTGTCGACCAGAGGAAGCCCTTCGTCGGCCCCTGTTCGGGAACCTGATCGTCCGGGGGCCGGAGCTGGTTAACGAGCGAGATGAGGACGTTGAAGATACTGTCGTCCTTGTTGCAGTTGATTTCGAGTATCGTGACCGGGACATCGTGCTGAGCGGCTTCGGCGCGGAGAAATTCCATCATCTTCTTCGTGACGACAGTCTTGCCGTTGCCCGTCTGTCCGTAAATGAAGACGTTGTTCGGCCCGAACCCTTCGATGACGTCCTGCAGGGCTTCAGAATAGCGGCTGACTTCGTCCTCCCGGCACAGAATCGTCTCGGGAGTATAATCCTCATCGAGAGGCCGCTTATCGGCGAAGATTTTCCCAGGATCGTCGAACGGGGAATCCATGTTGGATGTATTCTCAGACCAATCGATAATAAATCCCTAGTTCGAGTGTTTCGAGTGTTTCTCCTGTTCTAGTGCGTCGTGGCCCGTTTCACCCCCTGTTTCGAGTGTAACAACCATATAGAGGGGCTGTGTCGGCTATTCCTGAGCATTTCTTATTTTTGTCGAAATAGTGAATGTTCGCCACCCCCCGTTTCGAGTGTTCTTTCGATCTTGCTCAGCGGGGGGTGCTGTGAGTCCGACAGTCACGCGTTGGACTGTCTCGGAGAAGATCAGTGATATATCTCTGACCGGCAGATTCCTCCAACGAACTTATTGCACGAAACAAGCGGCTCGTTTGAGATCCGGGTTGGGATTACAGCGTCATCAAAATCATCTCACCCTCGGACCGGTTTCTGTGATTGTTCGGTGTAGAGTTAACAACGATTCTACATCAAGAGACTTATTACCTAGACTATAAGTATACAAAACATGTCGGATATCGCTGAAGCTATTTTGAATTTTGAGGAATCAACACCTCGCGTTGTTGCTGACTTAGGGAGCAGTAGTTTTGAAATTAGGCATATACGAGATGATGTGAAAGAACGCTACTCGGACACTGAATTCAACGAGGCTTATAAATTAATAATGGCGAATCAAGTCACAGGTGACGATTTTAAACAGCTTATTGAGGAAGCACGGTACAAAGCACAATCGTTGATTTTTGAGTCTGTTATTGTGTTTGTCTTCCCGTCGGACCGCTACCAAGCAGTTTTTGCCTCGTTTGACTATCAAGAGGATTTTCCGGCCGTTCAATTAGTACAGCAAGTTACAGAACCAAATTCGGTTTGATAGTCCTCAACTACTCTACGATTGCCTCGCACGCTTACTGACCGGGTCTATCAATGAAACAAACTTCGTGAGGGTGTTTCTACGACACACTCTGAAAATCAGACAGTCCAACTCACACACACCCCCCGTTTCGAGTGTTCTGCCGGAATCACCCGTTCCCCCAAAACCGACTGAATCTGAGGGTGTCAATTCCACTGGTAGCAGCCTGCTGAGGGGAAGACTTCAAACCAGGCCATGCTGGAGATCAGGCTGGATGATACTGCTGTTTTGAACGCTATATATATTCTTTTCTACTAGGTAACGTTAGTAGTAGTAGTAGACAGCTAACTCCTAGGATAAACACTCGAAACGGGGGGTGGTACGGACTATCTTTATATATTAATCGGATGGAACTGCTCTTCTCCTAAGGAGACGGTCGTTCAGGGAGAAACACTCGAAACGGGGGGTGTGTGTGGCCCCGATCGTGAGTCAGGCTGGATCAACGGGGCCTACATATTGGCTCGTGACAGAGTCACCTTCTCGCCACTGCAAATAGTAGTAGTCACGGTCATCGATGGTTTTCGTCGTGAGGGTGCCCTTCGTTGAGGAAATCGCTGCTTTCTCGCGAGCTGACTCGAGTTGGTCATCCCAGTCATCCACATCCCACCCTTCCGGTGTGTCGGGTTGCTCTGTGGATTGTTCGTCAGCTTTGGCCGCCTCCTCAAGTTCTGCACAGAGTGTCTCGATATCTTCGAGTGCTCGGTCGTATGTCTCAGTCAGTTCTGCTGGGAGTGTGTCTCGGTCGATAGCCTGGAGTTCTTCGAGTGCGGTTCTGGCATGGGCGCGGTCGGACATGTGCTAACCAACACTTCCCGGGAACTTGGCGGTTATGTTGGTTAGTCTTGTGTAGTCTGGACTGAGTCCGCTGACAGCATAGCACTATCCCTCTTCCAGCGGCTGTGAGAAATGTAGAACCTGCTTCGTAGTTGCTCCTGTATGGTAACTTAAGAAACACCGTCGTTCGACGAGTTCGAACTGGTTGGCAACAGCACTACTGACGACTACGATTGGAAGTAGATTGGTATTGAACCCAGTCAATCGGTTGTCGGTGAGATTCGGCAACCCTCGCCCGACTGCAGCGAACACGACGCAACCTCCATTGAGTCGGTCTGTGGCATCGGTGACTCCCTCACCCGCATTGGTATCGTAAAAAGACACCCCTTGTAGGGAGCGGTATCGAGGTCTGTATAGCGCTCATAGCAATCCAATTTAGTATTGCCCGGAACAGCCGGGTATGCGAAATGCAACATACCCGCAACTGTGGGCCGCTGTCCGGGCCGCGCGGAAAGCCGGTAGGAAGCTTGAGTCCGTTAAACCAGCCGCCGATCAGTTTCAGGTGAAGCACAACGGCGATATAGTCACTGAGGCCGACCGTACAGTCGAAGAGACGATACTAGCGGAGCTAAGTGGGCAGTTTCCCGACCATACTGTCGTCTCCGAAGAGAGTGCCCCGGAGTTCACGACAAAACCGCGCTGGATCATCGACCCAATTGATGGCACGACGAACTTCCTCAACGGCATCCCCCATTATTCCGTCTCTATTGCCTTCGAGGGCGCGGGGGAGCCCGATGTCGGGATCGTCTATCACGTCCCCTCAGAGACGATGTACACTGCCATCGAGGGCGGCGGCGCATACGCTAACGGCCAGCCGTTGTCACTGTCGGCAACGACTGATTTGTCCGAGGCCCTCATCGTGACTGGATTCGACACGGCGTCAATGCAAGCACAGGAGTACGACCACTTCCGCGCCATCCTCGACGTGACACAAGGCGTCAGGCGGTTTGGATCGGCGGCCGCCGAATTGGCGATGGTCGCCGCCGGGGAGTTCGATGCGTTCTTCGAGCGGCAACTCTCTGTTTGGGACACCGCGGCGGGGGTCAAAATCGTCGAAGAGGCCGGCGGCGAGGTGACCCGCATCAAGGCTCTCGACGGAAAGAACAGCGAGATGGTGCTGGCCTCGAACGAGGCCATTCATCAGAACCTCGTAGCGCTGGTATCGGCCGGAACCGTCCCCGAGACAGGTGAGCAGTAGGAGCGAGGTCGAAGATAATTAGTAGCTCATCACGACCACGTTCGTTTAAATACCTACCTTTGTAGATATATATCGACGTATAGTATAATATTATAAGATCTTTTTTATATACTTGTAGTTTTCTCAGCTGATGACACGGAACAGCACCACATCGCAGGGTGAGACCCAACAGACGCGGCGACGGTTCATCACCGCTGCAGGTGCGGCGGGGGCGACGGCATTCGCGGGGTGTATCGGTGATTCAAGCGGCGGGTCGGGGACCCAGACGATCACACTCGCTGTGTCCAGCGGTGACGGGGAGCTGATCAAGCGACTGCTGAAGAACCACGTCGAGTCGGAGGTCGGCGTGACGACGGAGACGACGATCCTGCCGAACGCGAATCTCTTCGAGAAGCTCTCGACGATGTTTCAAAGCGAGAAGGCGACTTACGACATCGTCGCCATGGACGACCCGTGGATGCCACAGTTCGCACGGCATCTCGCGCCGATCCGGGATCACGTCGACTCGCTGCCGACCGACCAGATCATTCAGCAGACCCTCGACATCGGGACCTGGCCGACGCCCGGTGAGGCGGTCCCGCCGAACGCACAGGATGCCGAACCGGAACTGAAGGCGCTGTGTGCGGTCGGGAACTCACACATCTTCGTCGTTAATGAGGGGTTATACTCGGAGGTCGGTGAAGATCTGCCCAAGACGTGGGAGGATGTCTACCGCGCTGGACAGAAAATCTCTGAGCAGGTCGACGGTGCAGAAGGGTACGCCATGCGCGGTAAGAGCGGGAACCCGATTATGTCTTCGTATTTCAGCGTCGGCATGAGCATGGCTGGGAATATGTTTGACGAGAACTGGGGCTACGATTGGGCCGACGAAAGCGGTATCGAGGCCGCCTCGTTTTTCGTCAACGACCTAGGCTCGATCAGTCCCGACGGGGTCGCATCCTTCGACAACAGTCAGGTGCTCTCGGGGCTGGCCGACGGCAGCGTCGCCGCGGCCCCGCAGTGGCCCTCCGGGACCTCGCTACTGTTGAACGAGGACAAGGCGACCGAGTACGGGAACATCACGTTCATGCCGATCCCCGAAGGCGAGGAACGGGCGGCCCCTGTCCAGGGGAACTGGTTACTGGGCATCAACAGCTACGCCGATGCGGAGACGAAAAGCGCCGCCGGGGACGTGCTCCAGTCGTTCGTCTCGAAGCAGGCCCAGGAGCAGTACGTCGACCTCGGTGGCGTTCCGTTCCGACACGACACCTTCGAGGAGAACATGGACGCCCAGCCGTGGTTCGAGGCGCTCTACGGCAGCCTCCAGAACGCGAAACCGCGGCCACGGACGCCGCTGTGGAGCGAAATTGAGACCGCACATGGACAGCCACTGAACGCCGCGCTCGTCGATGACATGTCCATCGAGGAGGCGATGGCTGAGGCCGAGTCACAGATCGAATCGATTCTCGATGAAAACGGCTACTGAACCGGACCGGGACAGTCGATAGCCATGTCGCACCACTCCGAGGCGGCCGTCGGTGGCCGCTACAAGCGCGCGCTGCTGTGGGTTGAGGACCACCTCCGGTGGATACTGACGCTCCCGGCGCTCGCTGTGCTTGCTGCGTTTTTCGTCTATCCGGTCGGTCGCGCACTGGTGCTGTCGCTGTACCAGTTCGACGCGGTCGGGCAGCAGTTTGTTGGTCTCGGGAACTACGTGGCGATACTGACGGCGGGCGCGTTCTGGCAGTCACTGTGGATCACGGCAAAGTTCATGTTCTTCGCCGTCTCGCTCGAGGTCGGCCTGGGTATCGCCATCGCATTCGTCCTCAACAGCCAGGTGCGGTTCCGGGGGCTGGTCCAGACCATCGGCCTCGTCCCGCTCGTCATCTCACCGACCGTCGTCGCGCTGCTGTGGCAGTTGCTGTACCAGAACGGCGGCGTCCTCGATTCGCTGGTCGCCCCGCTGACGAACGGTCCGGTCCCGTGGCTGAGCGACCCCTCTATCGCGCTGTACGCGCTCGTTCTCCCTGATGTCTGGCAGATGACGCCGCTGGTGACGCTCATCGTTCTCGCTGGCCTCCAGTCGGTCCCCGATCACGTCCAGGAGGCGGCGATGATGGACGGAGCCGGGCGGATGCGGCGACTTGTCGACGTGACGCTGCCGTACATCAAGGAACTGGTCGTGCTGGTCCTCATCCTCCGAGTCATTGGGACGATGCGCGTGTTCGCGAAGGTGTTCGTCCTTACCCGGGGCGGCCCGGCCCGGTCGACGGAGGTCATCAGCATGGCCATGTACCGGGAGGCGTTCAGCTACGGCAACTACGGCCGGGCGTCGACGATGGCACTGATCCTGTTGCTCATCGCCCTGGCGATCACCTATGCCTTCGCGACGGTGTCGGAGGTGGAGTTCTGAGATGGCGACCGACACGCAACCAAGTCACGGCGTCGGTCGGACGGTGCTCGCCGGCGCCGAGCGGGTCCACGAAATGCTCGACAGCTACGGGCTCGTCCCGACCGTGACGAACGGCATCGCCCTCCTGTTCGTCGTCTGGACGCTGTTCCCAGTGTACTGGATGGTGTCCGGATCGCTTCGGACCAGGAGTGACCTGCTCGCGACGCCGCCGAAACTGGTCTCGACTGCACTCACGGTCGGGAACTACCCCGAACTGTTCGCCCAGCGCCCGGCGTTCTACGAGTTCCTGTTCAACAGCGTCATCGTGACGGTCGGCTCGGCGGCCATCGCGGTGCTGCTCGGGACCGCAGCGACATACGGGTTCGTGAACTACGAGTTCCCGTACGACCTGGGGCGGTTCCACCTGCCCTTCCTCGTGTTGACGACGCGCTTTCTTCCTCCCATCGTGACGGTGATTCCGTTGTATATCATCTTTGACACCGCGGGCCTGCTCAACACGCGCTTGGGCCTCGTGCTCGCCTACGCGGCGTTCAACATCCCCTTCGTCGTCTGGATGCTGAAGGGCTTTTTCGCCGAGCTACCGGACAGTATCGTTGAGGCCGCCGTTCTCGACGGGCACACGGAATTCGGCGCGTTCTTCAAGATCGTCCTTCCGATGGTGCGCCCAGGGCTGATCGCGGCGACCATCTTCACCGTCATCAACGCCTGGAACGAGCTGCTGTTTGCGGTCATTCTCACGAGCAACACCGAGGCACAGACCCTTCCAGTCGCACTTGCGACGTTCAAGACGGCCTACGCGATCCAGTGGGAGCTGCTGACCGTGGCAGGGACGATTGCGATGGCCCCCGTTTTGTTGTTCGCGTTCCTCGTCCGGGAGAAACTGCTCCGTGGGTTCACGATGGGGGCGGTCCGATGACGTCGACACGGCACCGAGTACAGGCGACAACCAGCGACAAACGGAGCGAACACTAATGGTACGCGTACGCTACGACGACGTAACGAAACGGTACGGCAACGAAATCGGTGCAAAAGACATCGACATCACCGTCGAGGACGGCGAGTTCGCCGTGTTGCTCGGCCCGAGTGGCTGTGGCAAGACGACGACGCTGCGCTGTCTCGCGGGGCTTACCGACCCCACAGAGGGCGAAATCCGCATCGACGGGACGGATATCACCGACAGACATCCGAAGAACCGCGACATCGCGATGGTGTTCCAAGAGCTCGCTCTGTACCCCCATATGGGTGTCGCGGCGAACATCGGCTATCCGCTCAAAGTGGAGGGCGTCGACAAGAAGGCCCGGCGAGAGAGGGTCGAAGAAGTCGCCGAGACGCTCGACATCGGCGAACTGCTCGACCGCGAGACAGACGAACTCAGCGGCGGCCAGCGACAGCGGGTCGCCATCGGCCGGGCGATCATCCGTCGTCCGAGCGTGTTCCTGATGGACGAGCCGCTGGCGAGCCTCGATGCGAAACTGAAAGTCGAGATGCGAAACGAGATCAAGAAGCTTCAGCGGGAACTGGGCATCACGACGCTGTACGTCACCCACGACCAAGAGGAGGCGATGACGCTGGGCGACAAGCTCATCGTGATGAACGATGGGACCGTCCAGCAGGTCGGGACGCCGGCCGAAGTGTACCACGACCCCACGAACCAGTTCGTCGCCGGTTTCATCGGCAGCCCGAGCATGAATTTCCTGCGGGTCCGACGCAAAGCACCCGTCTCACAGCGAGTCGTGGCTGCCGACGACGCTACGTTTTCTTTCAGCGTCGAAGGACTACCTACCGCTGTTGACGACACTGACCCATTCGTCCTCGGCGTCCGGCCTCAGTACTTCTCGGTTCACCAGTCACCGATAGACGGCGCAGCAAAAGCCAAGGTCACAGTAACGGAACCGATGGGCGACGAGCAACTGCTCACGGTCCAGCTCGACGGCGACGGCAGGGAAATTGCAGTTCGAGCTCCGTTTGACGTGGCCATTACACGGGGCGATACCATCTGGCTGGGCGTTTCCGACGAGCGTGCCTACGTGTTCGACGTCGAAACGGGGGCGCGGATCCGACAAACCGAGCTATCTACAGACACCGCCGTTCCTACCGGTAGCCGGCCGTAACATGTAGCGATATACCATCGGTAGAACTCGGCATACTGCGGACAGTAATGCACAGGCGAATGAGAGATTTCAGACAACACGATGGAAGATACCACGCAGAACAGGCGTCATACGACGGATGAACAGGCGTCATACGACGGATGAACAGGCCTCGGACGGCAACTATCCGGCGAGTCGGCGCACAGTGCTACAGACGGCCGGCCTCGGGTCGGTGGTACGACACTTGGAGGGACAGTGATGACACACACAGCAACAGCAGAGAGTTCGTTCGAGACGAAGACGTGGCAGACGGACGCCGTCCCCGAAACGCCGGTTCGGGAACTAAGCTTCCCCGGGACCCATCACGCTGCGATGGTGGCTGATGAGCCGGACTCGCCAGAGTACTACGACTGTCAGACCAGAGATGTCTACACGCAACTCTCGGACGGGATCCGGTTTCTGGACGTGCGCGTCGAGTCACAGGGAGACGGCGCTGGAACCGTATTCTACGGCCATCACGCCGATGAAACCGGCCAGTCTCTCGATGAGACGGTGTTCCCAAAGATCGCCCAATACCTCTCAGAGGTCGACGACGCGGGGGCTTCGGAACTGATCTTGCTCAAACTCTCGCATTTCTATGATTCCGGTGCGTTCAGCGATGATGCGTTCGAGGCTGACGACTGGGAAGCGCTATCAACGCTCTTGACCGACACATTCGGGGCGTACGCGTTCGACCTCGGTGCGGCGAGCGGCACTGATGCCCTCCTCGATGCGACGCTCTCCGAGTTCGACGGACCGAAGATCGCGATCTTTTATCGGACGCTCACGGAGCACGACGACCCAGTCTCACTGCCCGATTTCACCGCGCCCTGGGCCGACTGGGTAGTGAGTTCCTATCCAGACACAGCTACACCAGGGGATGTGCTGGCAAACGGCGTCAGGAACGACCACACTGAAACGGACCGGCTTGGCGAGACCCAGTGGATCATCCGCGCGCCAACGGATCTCTACAGCGGCGCACAGCAGACGAACGCGATGTTACCCCTGTACGAGCAAGTCGTCAGCGTCGCTCTCGAACTGAATCCGAACCTCATCCGTGTTGACTACTACGAAACGTCCGACATCGTCCCGATATGTCGCCGACTGAGTGTGGCCGGGCTGGATGGGACAAGTGATACGCCCCCAATTTCAGAAGGCATCTACTCGGTCCACTCGGTAGAGACGGGCAACGTCATCGAAGTTTCGGGAGGGGATATCACCGACGGAGCAAGCGCGGTTGAGGCCGACTGGACTGTGAGCGACCACCAGCGGTTCAGCATCCAGCCGACTGACGACGGCACGTACCGACTCGACGCAGTACACAGCGACAAGGTGCTCGATGTGGAAAATGAAGGAACAGAGGACGCGGTCGACATCATCCAGTGGCCCTGGACCGGGAATGCGAACCAGCGGTGGTACGCTGTATCCGTCGGAGACGACCGCTACGCGTTCATCAACAAACACAGCGGTCACGTACTCGACGGCGAACAACCCGGCGTGAACGTCCACCAGTGGCACTGGGAAGGGGACCCGAATCAACAGTGGACGCTCCAGAGTCGGTGAGCGTAGCTATCCCAGTCTCTAAAGTCAGGTCTACTGGGAGTGCGTCCCGGTCGATGGCTTGGAGTTCTTCGAGTGCGGTTCTGGCGTGGGAGCGGTCGGACATGTGCTAACCAACGCTTCGCGGGAACTTGGTGGTTGTGTTGGTTAGTCCTGTGCAGTCTGGATTGAGTCCGCTGCCAGAATAGCACTATCCCTCTTCCAGCGGCTGGTTGATAATGGCGAAGATATCGACAGCCTTGAATTCTTGATACCGCTCCTTCCCGGTTGTTTCGGTCAGGATGTCTTGTGCCTCGAGTTCCTGAATCGCGTTCCGTGCAGTCTGTGCGGTCACATCCAGTAGCTCGGCAACGTCGTTGGTGGTCACATATGGTTGCTTGAACAGGCGCATCGCCAGCCGGTCGGCGGCTGTTTTCTCGTGCCCATAGGTTCGCTCGTACTTTCGACGGAGCTCTCGAAGATCGTTGGTTCGTGCAATTGCCTCGGCCGCTTGCGAACGAATGCCCTCGACGAAGAACTCTAACCAGGGCTCCCAGGCGCCCGTTTCACTGACTGTTCGCATCCGGTCGGCATACTCGATTTTGTTGCGGTTGAAGTACGCACTCGGATACAGATACGGCTGCGTGAGGTAGCCGTTTTGAATCAGCTGCAACGTGATGAGAATGCGTCCTAGACGGCCGTTCCCATCCTCGAAGGGATGTATCGTCTCGAACTGATAGTGGACGAGCCCGAACTGGACGAGATCGTGATACTCGCTGGTTGTGTTGCAGTACTCGACGAGATTCGTCATCAACTCCGGAATTTTGTCCGGTGCCGGCGGGACGAATGGTTCTTGGAACGACGAGGCTGCCGGAAGATTGATCGGCTTCGGACGGAATTCCCCGGGGTACTCACAGTGGCCACGCACGTCCGCCATCAGTAACTCGTGTAGGTCTTGTAGCAGTCCGAGTGTGATCTGGTCGCCCTCAGAGAGTCGAGTCGCACCTTCGGTGATTGTCCGCTCGTAATTGAGTGCCTCCTGGACATCCTTCCGAGTGGTTCCGCTATCGGCGAGTTCCTGGGACCGGAATACGTCCTCGATATCGATGTCTGCACCCTCGAGCACTACCGACTCGACGGCTTCGCGACGGACCATCGTCGTGTACAGGAGTGGATTGGTATCTGTCTCGTCGCCGATTCCTTCCAGCCGCCCGAGCTGATAGATCGCGTCTTGCAGCAACTGCTGGAAGTCGGCATCGAACTCCAGATCACGTGCCGGTGGCAGCGGGTCTGGGAGATAGTACGTCCGGCGTCCGAACGGAACATACTCGCCAGGTGCTTCATCGGAAAGACTGTTTCCCGCCATTTTGCTTGCAGCCATCGTATTCGGGCTAAGGCAAAAACACTGGTGGTGTATTTTGGTTAGATCGACAAACGTCCGATATCTTTATATATACGGAAAAGCGGACACCGTCGCTAACCCAAATCGGGGATGGGAGCCATAGTTCGTTCACGTGACCGGGACTTGGCGTCACACCCGTTGTGAACGACTGGATAGATGTGCTCGCTCCGTTCGTATTACGACCACTCACTCCACTCCTGACAACAGGGGGTCGCTCCCGGTTCCTGCAGCTAGCAGACAGCGGCGTCGGCGGCGGCAGGGCACGTACCACCGCGTCCAACAGCGTCGGGTCAGTGCCGGTTCCCGTCCTATTCGGTGCGTGTCACAGGGTTAGGTCGACGACTCCACCACAACGGGTGTGACGCCACCCGTCGCGGCTTTGTGGTCGCTGTTCTCCAGGAGATCGAGACCGACGTAGCGCTTCTCAAGCAGTCCGTCGGCTGTTGCCATATCCATCGCGAGAATCTCGGTTTGCGTCTGATCCCGGCCGACTTGTCGCGTCTTCTCGACGATGTCGCCGCCGATCTCGACTAGTTTCTCCCAGACGCGCTTGACCGTCTGGCGGTGGGGCTCCTTCCCGAGTTCGGCGGTGAGGGCTGTCTGCAGGTCGGCTTTCGTCATGAACACGCCGCTGCCGTCGGTTCGTGTCGTGGCAAATTCCGGCCAGCGCTTGGCGACGGTGATGGCGCGGTAGGTGTTCTGGCGGTTCGACCGCTCAACGAACATGGTCTTGACTTTCGACTGCCGGCAGTTCGCGAAGAAATCCAGGGGCGAACTGCTGGGTTCGATGTCCTCGGGTAGCTGCTCGGCATCCTCTTGATGGTCGCTATCGGCTTCGAGTTGCTGGGCTTTCGCGATGGCACTCTTGGCGACATCGTGGGTCGCCTCCTGTTGGGTTTCGAGTTCGTCGAGGCGCTGGTCGTTCGTGGCGGCGTTGCCCACTGCTGTGGTAGCAACGTCATGTGTTTGTTCAACCTCATCCTCCAGGTCGTCGACGCGTTTCTGGAGGTCGTCGATGGTCCCGACCAGCAGCTCAAGAACACTCGAAACGGGGGGTGGCACCTCGTCGCCGAGGTCACTGACGAGCGACTGGAGGGCGTCGATGTCCGTCCCATCTCCTCCGATGTCCATGCCGAGTTCATCGGCGAGTGCGTGGTCGGTCGCTGTGCTGTCGGTCCCGCTGTCGTCGGGGGTCGTGTTTCGTGGCATCGTGACCACAGTGCCCGTCCCCGGAATCGAACCGGGCAGTGCCGACCACGGCACGGGCTATCGGTGACGTGGCAGGCACTATCTGGACGCGGTAGTTGGCTCGTGACAACTCCGAGCTGTCTAGTGGATTTGCCTCGTAGCAACGGCCTGGACGCGACTAGCACCATTCATTGGGTGGCTCCGGTGTCGGTGGACTCAGATTCTTGTCCCCACCCCGGTGCTTCGCAGTCGTCGTGGTCAACGCCGTCGTGGGTGCCATGCCCCGTCATCGTTCGACCACCGCCCGGCGCTCGATGACAACGTCATGTGCATAGTCACCGCGGCGGTACTGGTCGTAGTAGTTCTCGACGGTGGGGAAATCGCTCGTCCACTCCGTGTAGTGGGCGAGGTCGCCGACCATGTAGCGGAGCCGCCACTGATCGGTTTCTGTGGTCGCTGTGTCGGTCGCAGTACCCGGCGAGGGGTCAGCGCGGGCATTAGGCATCCCCTCCTTCGAAGGGGCCAGGACGGCTGCTATCGCGTTCAACCAGTGCGCAGTCTCTGATCGGGACCGTGAACGACATGAGGTCGTCAGTCCGACCGATGGCCTGCGCCAGCTGCCGGCGTGTGGCTGTGTCGGGTTCAGACGCCCGCAGCCGATGGAGCGTTTCTGTCGCGAGGTCGGCCAGTAACACGCCGGTGCTGTGTTCGTCGTCGGTGGAGCGAGAGACCAGCAACAGCGGCTCGCTGTCGGTGGTCGTGATGGCGACGATTTCGCCGACAGTCGGGTTGGCAGTCATCGGGCCACCTCTCGATGACAGGATTGTGGGGTTGTACCAGGACCTGAATGAGAAGGTTGTGAGTGTGAATCACAAATTATTTTGACAGCAACTGTATACCGGTCGGTTGGGTTCTGGTCTCCGCTCCACTCTCCCCCGAATCCCCCCCGATTCATCGATTGGCCCGGGGCCGGAACCCGTCGTCGTGGATGGCGACCCCACACCGTGGGTTGCACGCCGCTTCCCACCAGCAACCCACCATCCCCACCATTCCTTTGGTGCCGTGACTGTGTGAGTCGGGTGGTCGTGCTACGCGTGTGAGAAATGGTGGTGTAGCTGGCTGTTGTAACAGAACCGACAGACAGCAAGCGGCTATCACAACTGTTTTTGATACTAACTGTATACCAGTCGGTTAGGTTCTGTCCCCCGCTCCATGTTCCCCTGATAGCCAGTTGTCCTATCGAATGTGTTGGGTGCAGGACCTGTCGCCGGCAACGGCGACTGTGGGTGGTGCGAGGCATGCCGTTTTCCCCCGGCTGCCCACCATTCTGCTGTTCGGAATCCGAGAGTTGTGTCTGCACGCCGGCCTCGGGCCGTTGCTGGTGTGAGTCGAACGAGTTGGGATAGCGTGGGAAACCGCCTGACAGCGACGGGATATCACAAGCGTTTTTATAACCTCTCGTATCGGTTCCAGGTGGGTTCCGTGCCCTGTCAGTTCCCGGAGACACCACCCATCCTATCGGTCGTTTCGGGGCCGGACCCCAGTTTTCGGGGTGCTTCGCGGTGTATTCAGAACCTATAATGAGGCGAAAATTACAATTATAGGGACCATCCAATCTGATAGTGCAGGTACAAAGTAGTCCACTTTGTCCTGAAAAATTGTCAGAGGCACGCGAGATGGTCCGCCGTCCACTGCGACGGCGGACTGTTCCACGGATTACTCTGTGGTTGAATCCCCGGCAACAACCGTTATCAATGAGCTTTACGTTTATTCTGGTAGGGTACCAGTCGGTCATCACTTGCCCGGTGACTGCGTGCCTCTGACAGCATCGGCCGACTGTGTCCCCGTCTTTGCCCGCTGAGCGACGGCGCTGCGTGAGTTGCTGGGGCATTACTGAGCACCCCCATCGGCGACGGGTCGGGCCAGATCACACAGGCCTGCAAGTGTTTCCGCCTGGCGCTGGAGCTCGTGTCTGCCAGCGTCAGTCAACGTATACACGTTGGTGCGGGCGTCGAGCTCGTCTCGGTTGATGAGGTCCTGCTCAACGAGCTGGTCGAGATTCTGGTAGAGGCGGCTGTGGTTGATCGGGTCGGCGTAGCGCTCGTCGAGATACTCCTTGAGCGCGAGCCCGTAGGGATCATCGTCGACGGCGGCGATGGCCTCCAGCAGGTCGCGCTGGAAGCCCGTCAGGTCGTGGTAGGCCGTCATCGGTCGCCTCCGGTGGTATGCATCTGGCCACAGCTGGGAGGTGACATGGTAAGAGCCTGGGGCGCGCGTGACCGGAAGTGGATTTTTGTCGTCCGATTTTCGCCTCTGGCCCGCTGTGGCATGTTTGTGGGCCGCTCAGCCGATGAACGGAAACTGAACGGAAGTGAGCGGACGTACCGCTGTCTGGTGGTTTCCGAATGAACGGAAGTGCCGGTCGGTGGCGAGCGATGCGACTCTTCGTGGGTGGGCTTGCCGGTGGTCATGGGTTCAGTGCGACCCTGTGTGCGAGAGTAGGCGTCGCTTATTTCGTGATGTTACACCCGACACCCATAATACTTGCTCTAGAAGAACACTTGTAGAGAGACATTACTATGTCCGAACCGACCAAAATGCTCTCAAAGTGTCTAAGCCCGGACCAGACCCAACGGTCACCAAAATCGACGTTTTGAAAGAAATTAGGCTAGCTTATCCACCGGTTCAGGCACCTAAAGATCTCGCTGAACGGCTGGAGATTAGTAATACGGCAGTCAGCAATAAGCTAAAAGATATGGAGGAAAACGGGTGGGTCGAATCAGAACGTGTGGGGCGTGCCCGGGTATATTGGATAACGGATGACGGGCGAGCTCAGTTAGATCCAGAGTTCTCGTCAGGCAACCAGTAGACAACTGCATTTCCTACTTTATGACGTTCTATTCGAACTTCAGGGCCCATTGATTGCAAACGCTGTCGGATTCGAGTTTTAGATAGTCCAACCCGCGTGGCAATGTCTGAGGTAGTTACAAACGGTTTCTCTACATCTTCAAAACATTCGAGTAGTTCTTTATCACTGACTTTCCGCTCTGGGCCTCGGGCAGACATCTTGTCTCATTCGATAGTTGTTTTTCTAGGGCAATAGTTTTTTGTTTGTCTAGCCCAACAGTACAAGTAGGAACACACGCGCCGCTGGTCGATTTCTCACGAAATCGCCCCGGTGCTGTAACACCGAGGCGCGTGGTTCCAGGAGAGAACCAATGGCAACTACGCAATCCAATCCACAAGAACGTACCGCACGCGAACTACTCACGCAAGGCCGCCCACTCTTCCTTGGCGTCGACGGCGAGGGTGCTGCCCACTACTGGGACAGCTACGAATTCGCCGTGGCTGTTGTCGAGGCTAACGGTGGGGCAGAGAAGGTCGTGCTTGCAGAGACACCCTTCGAGACGCTTTCCGACTGGTGTGAGTATACTCGCGGCGAGCGTGGGTGGGATATCGGCCCGCATGTCGGTGGGTCGCTGGTTGGTGATCTTGTTCGGGCGGTGAAAGCATGAATGGGCAGTCTGTAGCCGACGCGAAGGGCTTCGTGTACGAGCCCGTGCGTGGTCCCAAGCGGAAGATAGAGTTCGAGCCGCAGTCTGATGGCAGCTTCGAGCGCGTCGAGGCCGTCTGGAACGGCTGTCAGTGGCGCGTGACCGGGCGGGAGGTTGTGACGACGATGCGACGGATTTGAGCATTGTTTTTCAACGCTCACTGAATAGATGACTTACAGTGTTCAACGCCTCTTGAGCCTCCTTTCTAGTTGATTCTGGCTTCGTTGCCCAATCGAAAACACGACGTATTTTCGATTGATTAATGTCGCCATCTGTATCTATAAATTCAGTCAGATACAACCAAATCATCGCATCAGCAAGTACCTTCGCGGCGACCTCGTGCTCAGTACCGATACGAATCCATCCTGTTTCGTGAGTACGGGAGTTCCGAACCTCCCATATCTCTTTAGCAATATGTTCAAAAATTGCGTCGTACTCGTCCTCTGTAACTACATCTAAAGCGAATAGAGCGCGCTCAACGGTTACCTCTTTCTGTCCCTCTTCGGCCAATGATAATTCCTCGATTACTCGCCAGAAATTGATGAACGATCGTCGATGGTCGGTTTCGGTAAGTCCCTGCTGATAGTCAACTAAGACATTGTGGAGTAGCGGTTCATTGCCAACTCGAAGGTCTTCGAACGGAAGATGAGTATCTAAACGATAGCTGAGCGATGAGTAGTCAAGAGAGACTGCAGGGCGTCCACTATGGTCATATACATTTGCCCCCCAATGTGGGGTATAGGGCTGTTCATCAACGAGGTCATCTACGTAGAACACTCCAAACGGGCGCTGGATCGCCGTCCATCGGCCACCATCTCTTGTATTCCCTGACATTCGTCCCAACCGCTTAGGCCTCGTCTGGGTGTTTAGAAAGTACTCCGAATGACTCAGTTGTGCTGAGAGAATTTCTAGTGCGTTCTCAAACCGAAGCATTGCCCAGCGTGGAGTGCGACTTGAGATTGTAGTCTCCCAGACATCGTATTCTCCATCTTCTATTTCTTCGAGGATGTATCTACCACCACTCACGTCCGGACCATCTGCGATTTGCTCAAGACGAGGTTTCCAGTCGGACTGATCGCTGGGCTCAAACGTATGGCCGTACATTTCGAGCATCGATGGTCCGTTACGCCAGCTGACGTGCCAAGGGAACCAGATTGTGTACTCACGCAATGACGCCTTCCCCCAATCCCGTTTGATAGCATTCATTTTGGCTGAGAATACCTCTACAAGTCCGTCGTCTTCTATTGTCTTCTCGATGGGGAACTCCTTCTCTAATGGCTCTTGATCCCGCTCATCTAAGCTTTCACTCGCCTCCTGTTTAACTAACATTTCAATGATCCGTAGATTACCAGCTAAATCGGTTAGTGCGAGCATCACTGACGGCTGAAGATCAGCCACAGTGACCTGCATTGAGTCATAGTCAAAGTATTCAGTAATGAGCCGTTGCAGCGCGTAGTGGTACTTCAGTCTAGCGGTGTCATCGCGGCCAGAACTGCCTTCGACAACCCCGTCTACACCCTCTTGCTGGACTCTTTTCTTATGCTGAACTGGGGTTGAATTCTCGATGAGCATCTCTATTAGAATTTCTTTCTTTTTTTCGTCCATTGTCCTATTTTATTGTTGACTCATTCCAATGCTCGGTTCTAAAAGCCCTGTAATGATATCTGTAGTTGCCTAATTTCTAACCATGTTGCTTAATCTGGTCCCTTTAAGCTTCGAATCTGCACAAATAGTTGGAATACTTTCTTATAGCGATCGTAGGGTAATCAATTCGTTCCCTGCGTTGATTGTATAGCCCGTGAACTACTGACCCAAGCCAAACCAGTCTCCCTCGGCGCCCACGGCGACGGTGCAGCCCACTACTGGGACAGCTATGAATTTGTCGTGGCTGTCGTCGCGGCTGATGGGGATGCCGAGAAAGTTGAGTTGGCGGAAACGCCCTTCGAGATGCTCTCGGAGTGGCGCGAGTACACGCATTCGGAGCAAGGGTGGGACATTGGGCCACACGTCGGTGGGTCGCTCGTCGACGACCTCGTTCGAGCTGTGGAAGCATGAACAGGCAGTCCGTCGTCGACGCGAAGGGTTTCGTCTACCAACCCGTCCGTGGTCCCAAGCGAAAGATCAAGTTCGAACCGTCGACAAGCCGACCTCTGATATGGCCAGCACCTGTAATACCTTTCCAAGCTACTCGATGCCGTATCTGTAGTGGCTACGCTCGCGGTGCGAAGCGTCACTCTCCAAGCGGTACAAAAAGCGAAACGGGTACTAAAACCGCTTTTTGTTTGCGAATGGCTCAGGACTCCCAGGTCAGCCCAGCAGGAGTTTGAGCCAGTTGTTGTTCTGTACGAACGACAGATCTTCAATATAGCTGTCCAGGCCCAGGATGCGGCCCGAGCCGAACGCACCCAATCCGAACAGCAACACAGCATACACCATGTGGTCGTCAACGACCCAGCCGTGGGCAACTGGGAGGCCGGCCATCAGCCCGCCCTGTAACGCGGCGAGCCAGTAGAACAGCATCATCACTGCGCCCCAGAACGCGCTGAACCGGACGAACGCGCCCAGCAAGAGGGCAAGACCCGTCAAGCTCAGTCCGAGCATATTCAACCAGTCGATGATCGGCATCCCCGCCATCGAGGCGAAAAAGCCCGCAAACGGGTTCCCAGCCGGCACCGCGTTCTGCAAGAAGCCTGCCGCAGTCCAGTTGTTCGCGGGGTCGCCGTCGAGATACGTGATGAGTTTCGTGATTCCGCCCTGGAACAGCGTCCAGCCCATCACGATGCGCATGAAGAACAGGGAGTAGCCGACCCACGTCTCCGAGTAATCGAACGTGACGCTGCGCCCGAGCATCTCTGACTGTAGAGTCTGTTTGGTACTCATACCCAAATATTTGAGAATTGATGATATATTTGTTTGGGGGATTCTTTGGATCTAAGAATTTGTCGAAAAATCTAATGGCGGTGGCAAGAACCTTTTCTCGTCCCGGTTTTGGTCGATACCCCCATTGCGCTGACCAGCCCGAAAACCACTCTACAGTGCTAACCAACAAATTACACTAAAGTACCCCCCTTGTGTGGGTTAGCCACGAACCACCGAACCGCTCACTCCCCAACGATCTCGATTTCCTCATCAGTCAACCATACGCTGAAACGGCGGCTACACCCAATCTGAGACGGCAAAAGAAGCGTTCAGCGCCGGAATGTCATTCCGCTACTAGCTCGATCAGGCCCTCCTACTGGAACCACTACGCGTTTATCGACCAGGAGCATTGTCCGCGGCCCCGTTCGCGGCCGACGTCGCGTTCTCTGCGGCCTCGGCCTCACTACCACCAGGAGTCATGCCGCTGATTGACTCACCGAGGCCACCAGACTCACCGCCGGCCGCGGAGCTGACCTCAGCCAGGATGTTCCCGACGAAGTCCGGGATCTGTGTGGGAAGGTCTGTCGGCGGGCCTGCCTGCATCGCCATCTGCGCCGTCTCGTTTGCGAACTGGACCATCGTTAGTGGGTCTGCTTCGAACATTGCAACTCGACGTATCGGGTGGGCGATGATAAGGGGGACAAGCCATGAGCCCGATTTGGGGTCGATTTTCGCCGAATAAACGCGAGTAAATCACGGATAAATCGCTTTGTCGCAGCTTGTTGTGTCGGAATTGGCATGTGGGTGGCTATCGGGACTAAATCGTGCGGGCCGCGGCCGTAGCGACCTCGCACACGTTCACTCGGGGCCTACCATTGGATTGTTAGGTGATGGAGCGGGCAGCACCGCTACGAGCGCATTGAGATCGTCTGGACCGGCTGTCAGTAGCGCGTGACCGGACGGGAAGTTGGGATGACGATACGGCGGATCTGAGCACCAGCGTGAATTTCTCACTTGGTCCGCTCAGAACCAAGTAATCAGTGTGTATGCACACTAAGCAGGGAATTCCAGGAACTATCTGAACGACACAGAGCCGTCGTGGTGAACGCACACCCTCTGTGATGATTCAGTCGTCAGCCAGAGAAGCCGGAGACACACCACCACCTGGCGTTGCTGGATCCTGGGTGAGCGTTTTGTAGAGCATGATCAGCATGGAGGCAATCAACGCGAGGCCCCAGAGAAATGCTGTTGGCATCAGAAAGGTAAGCCCAGCGCCTTCACCGACCCAGACGACACCGGGAATCCCCCACTGTCCGGCAATGAACAGGACTGTAACAGCGGTGCGGAGTTGCCCTGTGACGCCAATAGCGGGCACAGCAAACCCCATGACAATTGCGAGAATTGAAATCACTCCAAGGTGGGCGTGCCCGCCGATCATCCAACTTGGAACACCGGTGCCACCTGAGAGCAGAATGAACTGGTACAGTCCAACTACCATCATCGTTGCAAGTCCGAGGAAGCCGCTTGCTTTGAGCGCTTTTGTCATATCCGACTGAAGCGATATTTCCCTGCCTGTTAAAAGTTGGTGAATAAACATTCGTATACGACATGTACTCGTAAGCTAATGCAACAGGCCATCTCACCAGTGCGATCCTCAAAAGAGATGTGTTGGGGATCCGCTGAGCAGCCAGTGGTAGCAGAAGCGACCGAGCAGATTCAACGATTCAGTTAGTCAAGCGCTGATGAAGACGCCTCT